>Ga0187861_10000516_pt1 | contig 44910 bp, 38 predicted proteins | sample June2016WEW_10_1_3_FD_132986 | JGI IMG/M metagenome (GOLD analysis project Ga0187861, IMG submission 132986) | Peatland microbial communities from SPRUCE experiment site at the Marcell Experimental Forest, Minnesota, USA - June2016WEW_10_100 | ecosystem: Environmental > Terrestrial > Soil >...
CGACACGAGGTCGCTCTTGCGCCTCCGCGGGATCATCTCCTTCTGCTGGGAGTCGAGGATCTTGATCCCGTAGTTGTCCATCGAGGAGAGGAAATCGTCGAAGTCCTCCTGGGAGTCCAGGTCGTCGGTGAAGGTCTTGTCGATCTCCTCGAAGAGCAGGAAGCCCTGCTTCCGCCCCTTGGAGATGAGCTGGGAGATTTCGTCCTTGTGGAGCTTGATGTCAGGAGACACGCTGCGCACCTCTTTCGACGGGGTCTTCGTTATGACGCACTCTCATGAGAGCTCTTCCCTTCCTAGGCCAGCGACAGGATCTGCTTGGTGATGTCCTGCTTCTGGTAGAGGAGGGCCAGGACCTCCTCCTTTTCGCCCCGCTTCTCCGAGCCGGCGATCTTCTGCTGGATGTCCTTCAACCTGTTCTGGAGATAGATCTTCCGGATCGCCTTGATGCACTCCTGGGCCGCGTCCACGGACGCGGCCTCCCCCGGGCCCCGTTCGAACATGGCCGAGGAAAGCTGGGACAGCAGGGTCGAAGGGACCCGGTCCTTCAGCTCATGGAAATTCCATTCCCGGTCGTTCTTGAAACAGTCGAGGATGTACTGGAAGACGGACTCGCCCTGCAGCCCGCGGAAGATTTCCTCGCTGGCCTCGGCGAAGACGTAGGGGGCGACCGACCGGTCGTCCATCAGGATCTGGAACAGGCGCTTCTCGGCCGGGCAGATCAGGCCCTGGCCCTCGGTGTCCTTGTCCGGCTCCTTCCGCTCGATGATGCCCCGCAGGACATCCTCGCCGATCGCGAGCCACTGGCTCGCCTCCTTGAGGTATTCGCCGCGGGCGACGGCGTCGGGGACTTTTTCGATCTCCTTGACGACGGCCCGGGCGACCCGGCCCTTCTCTTCGGGGATGCCCATCCGGGCCTCGCGGGCCATGGAATCGATCATGAACTTGAGCCCTGGCGATGCCTTTTTCAACAGGGCCTGGTATTTCTCCCGGCCGTATTTCTTGAGGAAGGCGTCGGGGTCGAGGCCCTCCGGGAGGGTCAGGACCTGGACGTTGAGGCCTTTTTCCAGGCAGAGCGGTACTGCCCTGGCGGCGGCCGTCCGGCCGGCGCTGTCGCCGTCGTAGTTGATGACGATCCGCGGGGCGAACCTCAGGGCCTGGGCCACCTGGAAGGGGGTCAGGGCCGTGCCCAGGGAGGCGGCGACGTTGCCGAACCCGGCCTGGTAGAGGGAGGAGAAATCGGTGTACCCCTCGACGAGGATGGCAAACCCCTGGTCCCGGATGGCGTCCTTGGTGAAGTTCAGGCCGTAGAGGAGCTTGCCCTTGGAATACAGGGGCGTGTCCGGCGAGTTCAGGTACTTCGGCTCGGCGTCGACGACCGTCCGGCCGCCGAAGGCGACGACCTTGCCCGTCAGGCTGAAGATGGGGAAGATCACCCGGCCCCGGAAGCGGTCATAGTATTCACCCGACTTCTGGCCCGGCAGGACCAGGCCGCCCTTTTCGAGGAGGGAGAGCGGGACGTTCCTCCCCTGGAAGAAGGCCAGGAGGGAGTTCCAGGAGTTGAAGGCGTAGCCGATCTTGAGCTTCTGGATGGTTTCGTCGGTCAGGCCACGCTTTTTCAGGTACTCGAGGGCCCCAGCCCCCTCCTTCGTGTGGAGGAGGTTTTTCCGGAAGAAGCCGAGGGCCAGGTCGTTCGTCTTGAAGAGCTTGTCCTCGAGCTTGAGGACTTCGGGGTTGACCCGCTGCTGGGGGAGGGGGACATGATATTTTTCGGCCAGGTGCCTCAAGGCCTCTGGGAAGTTGAGGTTCTCCTTTTCCATGAGCAGGGAGAAGATGTCCCCTCCGGCGCCGCAGCCGAAACAGTGGTAGAGCTGCTTGTCCTCGTCCAGGGTGAAGGAGGGGGTTTTTTCGGTGTGGAACGGACAGAGGCCGACCCATTTCCGGCCCCTTTTCTTGAGGGTCGTGTACTGGGAAGCGATCTCGACGATAGAAGAGGCCTGCCTGACCTGGTCAATGATCTCCATGGAGCCTTATAAAAACCCGGGGATTACCAATAGAATATAGGGACGGGAAGCCATCTTGTCAAGCCGCTTCCGGGCCCGGCGAATATATCCTCTCAAAGGTGGTTGATCAGGCTGGCCAGGTAGGCGGCGCCGAAGCCGTTGTCGATATTGACGACCCCGACCCCGCCCGGGCACGAATTCAACATGGCGAGGAGGGCCGCCAGGCCCTTGAAGCTCGCCCCGTAGCCGATGCTCGTCGGGACGGCGATGACCGGGACCTTGACCAGCCCGGCGACGACGCTCGGCAGCGCGCCCTCCATCCCGGCGACCGTGATGACGACCCGGGCCTCCCGGATCCTGTCGAAGTGATTGAGGAGCCGGTGAAGCCCGGCCACCCCGACGTCGTAGATCCTCGAGACATCATTCCCGAGCATTTCAGCCGTCATCGCGGCCTCCTCGGCCACGGGGATGTCAGAGGTCCCGGCGGTGATGATGGCGATCTTGCCCCGCCCCGCCGGGGCCGGCTTCCGGATGAGCGTCACCGTCCGGGCCGCCGCGTTGTAGGTCGCGCCCTTGAGCCGCCCCTTGATCTTGGCGTAGACCTCAGGCTCGACCCGGGTAACGAGGAGGTTCGAGCCCTTCCCGATGATCTCCCGGGCGATCCCGACGATCTGACCGGGCGTCTTGCCCAGGCCGTAAACGATCTCCGGCGTGCCCTTCATGACCTCGCGGTGATGGTCGACCTTGGCGAACCCCAGGTCCTGGTAGGGGTAATCCTTCAGCATCTCCAGGGCTTTCTCGGGGGGGAGGCGACGGGCGTAGACCCTTTTGAGGACCTCTTCCAGCCGTTTTTTCACCCCTCCATTCTACCATAGATCGCAAGGGGCCGGACCGCGTCCGGCGCCCTCCTCCCGTCTTGTCAAATCCGGCCTTCTGGGGTACAATACGGCTCACCTTTAGCGTTATCGGACAGGGAGACCACTGTGAGCGAACAAAGATTGAAAAAAGACGAATACCAGAAAGTCCTGACCGCTTTCGGCCAGGCCGTCAAGGACTTCCACAAGGGCGACTTCGAAAAAGCGGCCGAGTCCCTCGAGACGTTCATCGAAAAGTATCCCGCGGACCGCGAGGTCGTGGACCGGGCCCGGACCTATCTGGCGATCGCCCGGAAGCGGCCGAAAAAGGACGCCCCCTCCATGAAGGGGTTCGAGGATTACTACCATTACGGCGTGATCAAGGCCAACCAGGGCGATCACGACGGCGCCGTCAAGCTCCTCCTGAAGGCCCTGGAATACAAGGAGAAGGAAGGCCTGGTCAACTATCTCCTGGCCGATGTCCACTGCTTGATGGGCCAGCCCGAGCCGGCCCTGGATTACCTCAAAAAAGCCATCCAGAAAGACAAGTTGTTCTCGACACTGGCCCAGAACGAGCCGGATTTCGAGCCCCTCTGGGACGACAAGAAGTTCAAGCTCCTCACCCGGCTGGCATGAGCGCCAAAGCCATCGTCCTCGTTCACGGGGGGGGCCAGGGCGCGGGATTTGCGTCCGCCTGGGACAGGCTTTCCTCTCCTCTCCTCGGCCGGCCGCTGATATCCTATGTCGCGGATGCGGCGGCACGGCTGAGGCCTGCATCGATCCTTTTGGCCTTGGCTGACCCGGACGCCGCCTCCGCTGCGGCGCTCTCCAGGCCCGCCGGCAGGGTCCGCGTTTCCGTGCTCCGCTGCAGGAGTCGGCGAGGGCGGGCGACCCCGGGGATGGTCTCCGCCCTAGTTGACGCCTCGCCCATCATCCGGAAAAACAGGTCCCGGGATATTCTGGCCGTCCCGGCCGACCGGCCGCTCGTTCAATCGAAGACCCTGAAGGGCCTCCTGGCGTCGCACCGGCGGAAGGGTTGTTCGCTGACCATCCTGAGCTGCGGGCCCGACCTCGAACGGGACTCCATCGCCGTTTTCCGGGCCGAGGACGTGGCCCCGCTCCTCCCGGCCCTCGCCAGGGCGGGCGGAAAGGCCGGGCTCGCTTTTCTCGCGGCCATGCTCAGGGCCCGGGGCCGGCGCGTCGGGCTGACCGAGATCCCCGACGCGGGTGAAGCCCTGAGGGTCGCCGGCCGGGCTGACCTCGCCCGGGCCGCCGGGCTCCTCCGCGCCCGAAAGAACGAAGCGCTCGCCCGTCGCGGCGTGACCCTCCTCGACCCGCAGAGCACCTGGATCGACTGGGAGGCCAAGGTCGGGGCCGGAACGGTCATCTATCCCTTAGTAGTCATCGAGGGAGCGAGCGTCATCGGAAAAGGCTGCCGGATCTCCCCCCACGTCCACATCATGCGCTCGTGGGCGGGGGCGCGGGTCAAGGTCCTGAGCTCTACCGTCATCGAGGACAGCCGCGTGGAAGACGATGCCCAGGTGGGGCCGTTCTCCCGCCTCCGGCCGGGGACGGTCATCAAGGCCTCTTCCAAGGTGGGCAATTTCGTCGAGATGAAGAACACGGTTTTCGGCCCCCGCTCCAAGGCCCAGCACCTGAGCTACCTCGGCGACAGCCTGGTCGAGGAGGACGTCAACATCGGCGCCGGGACCATCACCTGCAATTATGACGGCGTCCGGAAGAACCGGACGTACATCGGCTCCGGGGCCTTCATCGGGTCCGGGACCGAGCTCGTCGCACCCCTCAAGGTCGGGAAACAGGCTTATGTCGCGGCGGGCTCCACGATCACCAGGGACGTCGGACCGGCCAGCCTGGCCATCGGGCGGGCCCGCCAGGTCGAGAAGCCCGGCTGGGTCATCGAGCGGCTCAAGAAGCTCCAGAAAAGAACCCGCCCGCCTAAATAAGGCCGGCCGGGCCGCCCTTTATTTTGGTGACACACAACTAATTACCGAAATAAGACAGGTCCCTATTTAGGTAATTAGTTGTGTGTCACCGTAATTAGGCCTTGGCCTTCGCTTTTTTCGTCGGCTTGCGGGCGGCCCGGCCTTGCTTCCCGTACTTCCGGATGAATTTCTCGGTCAGCTCGCGGGCCTCGGTGTCGGTGTACTGCCGGGGGGGCGATTTCATGAAGTAGGACGACGGGGAGACCAGCGCGCCCTTGAGCCTGTTGTTGAGGGCCAGCTTCACGCAGCGGATGGCGTCGATGACGACGCCCGCGGAATTGGGCGAGTCCTCGACGGAGAGCCGGCATTCGAGCGACGTCGGGACGTCGCCGAAATGGCGGCTCTCGATCCGCAGGAAACAGACCTTGTTGTCCCTCTGCCAGGGCACGTAATCGCTCGGGCCGACGTGGACGTTCTCGGCCGCGATGTCCAACCCCCTGTTCCGGATCTGGGAGACGACGGCGTTGGTCTTGGATTTCTTCTTGGAGTCGAGCCTCTCCCGCTCGAGCATGTTCAGGAAGTCCGTGTTCCCGCCGGTGTTGAGTTGGTACGTCCGGTCGACGAGCATGCCGCGGTCGAGGTAGAGGTTGACCAGGGTCCGGTGGAGGATGGTGGCCCCGACCTGGGACTTGATGTCATCGCCGATGACCGGCAGGCCCCGCTCCTGGAACCGCTTCTGCCAGTATTTCTGGCTGGCGATGAAGACGGGGATGCAGTTGATGAGGCCGCAGCCCGCGTCGAGGACCTGCTCGACGTACCACTTCGTGGCCATCTCGCTGCCCACGGGCAGGTAGTTGATGACAAGGTCCGCCTTGGTCTCCTTGAGGGTGCCGACGATGTCGGCGGTCGGGCCGGGAGCCTTCTCGATGATCTGGGAGAGGTACTTGCCCAGGCTATCATGGGTCATCCCCCTCTGGACCTTGACGTTCAGGTAGGGGACCGGGGAGAACTTGGTCGTGTTGTTGGGCCGGGTGAAGATCGCCTCGCTCAGGTCCTTGCCGACCTTGTTCTTGTCGATGTCGAACGCGGCGACGAACTCGATGTCGCGGATGTGGTAGCCGCCGAGGTTGACGTGCATGACTCCGGGGACGAAATCGTTTTCCTTGGCATCCTTGTAATATTCCACGCCCTGGATGAGGGACGAGGCGCAATTTCCTGCGCCGATGATCGCGACTCGGATCTTGCTCATGGATCAGACCTCCTTGGAAGGCCGGCTCTTTTCAAATTTCCTGACGTAGAAGATCCTCTGGACCGCGGTGAAATTGGAGATGACCGCGATGAAGGCCATGACGGCCAGGATGGCGGGGTCGAGGACCCGGAAGGCGATCCCCACCATCGTCCCCAGGAAGAGGAGGACCAGTCGCTCTGCCCTCTGCATCATGCCCACGCGGCAGTCGACTCCCAGGCCCTCGGCCCGGGCCCGGGTATAGCTGACCATGGTCGAGCCCAGGAAGGCGAAGAACATCAGCCACAAGCCCCAGCCGTGCCGGAAATGGTAGGCCAGGCCCGTGTAGATGAGGAACTCGGAGTATCGGTCGACGCTGGAGTCGAACATGGCCCCGAACAGGCTTCTCCGGTCGGCGTTCGTCGCCACCTTCCCGTCCAGGATGTCGAAGACCCCGCACGCGAGGATGAGGGCGGCGGCCAGGCCGGGATGATCGGCGGCATAGAAGAAGCCGACCGCGCCCCCGGCCAGGAGGCCCAGGACGGTCAGGACGTTCGGGCTGATCCTGAGGCGGACAAGGACATGCGAAAAGCGGTCGGCGAAGCCGAGCACCGTCGCGATCCAGGGCGCGGGCAGGAAACGGAAATTCCTCTTGGCTTCGGGACCCATGGCGGCTCTGGTCATCTCCTGGATGAATCCTAAATATTAATCCGAAACATCGGCCAAAATCAAGTCGTTGGGCCCGGCGGGGGGGAAAGGGCTTGAGCTTTGGCCCGGCTTCGTCTAAAATACCCTCTCTGGACCGTGAAGGATTGAGAAGATGAGATCCACCGAGCTTCGGGAATTTTTCAAGAACGGCCGGATCCTGGTGGCAAAGGAATCCTACGTCATCGTCAAGTCCCGCCGGGCCTGCGCCGACGCCTTCGCCGTCGTCCGGGACAGGAACGAGACGACCTCCATCGTCGAGCAATCCAAGCTCCGGAGGCAGAAATTCCTCGGGATCGAGGGGGATTGGCGGCTGATCACCTTCGACATGATCCTGCCCTTCGGGCTCATCGGCTTTTTCGCCCACGTGTCGGGGGCGCTGGCCAGGGAGGGCATCCCGCTCATCACCATCTCCGCCTACTCGACGGACCACATCTTCGTGAAGGAAAAGGACCTCGAACCGGCCGTGAAGGTCCTCGCCAAGCTGGGTTTCACGGTCCGGCGGCTGTCATCCCCGGCCACGGCGCCATCCGGAAAAGCGGCCTGATCCCCGGGCCGGCGGGCGCGCCGGTCATTCCATCCAGAACCTCCCCCTGAGTCCCCCAGCCTTCGTCAAAAAAAGCCCCTCCCCCGCCCGGGGGAAGGGGCTTTGAGAATCTGTTTCTGCGGGGCTCAGCTCAGAACTGGAACCGGACGCCCAACCTCATGATGAAGGGGTTCAGGATCTCGTTGACCGTGTAGTTGTTGGCATAGGGCACGAAATCTGTGTGGTCTGAGTAGATGTAGTACGTCCCTTCGTTCCTGTCGTACCGTCTGTTGATGATCGCGGCGTTGGTCAGGTTGAAGGCGTCGGCCATGATGTAGAGCCGGCCGGCTTCGCCGATCTTGATCATCTTCTCGATGCGCAGGTTCAGCTGGTAGAAGGCGGGGAGGGTCTGGTTGCCGAAGACATCGAGATAGCTCGTGACGGTATGGTAGATCGAATTCGCCCACGTGTAGTCGACGATCGTCATGTAGTGGGGGATGATATGGCCGGCGCGGGCGTTGAAGGTGAAGGAGACGTTGATGCCCATGGGCAGCTGGTAGAGGCCTTCGAGCTTGACCATCCAGTGGGAGAAGATGTACGCGTCGATCTTGCCCGAGCCGCCCCCCATGGCTGGAGCCCAGAGCTGGTCATTGAGGGCCCAGAGGTTCGTCGCGTTCGTGTAGCCGTCGCCGTAGTGATACCTCTGGTCCTGGTAGGACACGGAACCGTCCAACATCCACTTTTTGGACAGCCGCTTGTTGAAGGTGAGGTCGACGCCCCAGTAGGTGTTGTAGCTGCTGTTGAGCGTGTGGTAGGCATACGGGGTGCCCGTGTACTGGGCATCCATCATGTAGATCGTGTGTCCGGGGCCGGCGCCCAGATTGACGGTATTCCCGTTAATGTCGGTGATCGACGATGGGATCGTGCCGTCGGGGAGGCTGGCGCTCGGGCCCAGGGCCACATTCTGGCCGTCGATGCTGTAGTCACCGAACGGTCCATTGGCGTAATAGGCGTCATCCCAGCTGAAGTGGTCGTACTTTCTGTAGGTGCCGTTCAGGCCGAGACTGAAGTCGGGCAGGAGCTCGTGATCGACCGTGAACAGCAGCTCATAGGTCCGCGTGGAACCGGCATTCGGATTCATCGTATAAGCCGAAGGCGCGGCCGCCGTGGAATAGGGGGTGAAGCCCCACCACTGGCTGAACTGGGTGTCATTGATATAGACAGGATTGACCGCGCCGTTGACGATCAGGGGGATAGGGGCGTAGGTCGTCGGGTCGTTGCCCCAAACCTCGTTGGCCTGGACTTTGCCGTCGTGGTTCGAATCCAGCCACCAGAAATACATCTGGCCGCCGCCTTCAAAGTACGATGGCGCGCCGTAGGAGTTGAAGTACGAGGCCATGCCCGTGCCCATGAAGTCGCCGTACACGGACCCGCTCAGCTTGAGGATGGTCTTGCCTGTGCCGAAGAGGTCATAGGTGATCCCGAGCCGCGGAGACCAGGTATTCCAATGGTAACTGGGATTGATGCTGGGGACTTGAGTGCCGGGCAGGAAGGCCGCCAGGGCATCCTTGACCGCCGGGTCGAACTGGTCCCAGACCGCGTTGTTATCGACCGTCGCGTAATCGCTGGCGTTGATATGCGGCGTCTGGTGGTCGTAGCGGATCCCCAGGAGTAAGCTGAACCGGCCGGTCGTGATCGTGTCCTGTAAAAAGGCCGAAAGCGCTTTGACGCCCCAATCGATGTTGCTCTGGGTGGCGAGGATCCACTGTTGTATGCCGGGGGTGAATCCCGGATTGCCCGAGGAGGAGCCGGGGGCGTTATCCCACCACATGTCGGGGTAATTCAGATTGTAGATGTTCTCGAGCTGCCCGGGGGCCGTGGAGTCCGTGGTCGAGCGCCGGTTCGAATACTCGACGCCCAGCTTGATCTCGTGGCTCATCCCGAACAGCTTGTCGTTGTAGTACTGGGTGTGGAAGTCATAGTCGTACATCGGCCGCTTGGTGATGTAGTACCCCCACTCGTAGTTGACGTCGTTGGTCGCATCATAACGCCACAGATTGACAAGGTTAGGGTCATTGTGGGGGATCAGCTGGAAAGCGTTGGCGTTCCAGGCGAACTTGGCGGACAACAACCAGTCGTTCCCGATCATCTGCTCGTCCTGCAACTTGACGATGGGCGAGCCGAAATGATACGGGTCTCCCTGATCATATCCCTCGGGGTAGGACTGGCTCGATGAGCGCCCGATGAACGTTTTTTTGCCGGCCGACCACAACGCCTCGAACCGGTTCGAGGGGATGGGCTGCGCGTTCAGCTTGAAGTTATAGTTCGTGAGGATCGGGTTCTGCAGGGTTCCGATGATGGTGACCGCGTTGATGTCCTGGATGCCGTACGACATCCACAGCCAGAGCTTGTCCTTGACGACCGGGCCGCCGAGGTTGAAGCCGTAATCCTTGATCTGGTTGATCTTGTTGATGGCCGTGACGCCTTGAGCCTCCAGAGCGGGGGTCAGGTTGTTCGCCTGAAAGGCGCTGTCGGTCAGGTAGAAGCGGCCGCCGAAGGTGACCTTGTTGCCGCCGCGTTTGGTGACCATGTTCAAAGCGATGCCGCCCGTCTGGATGGTGACATCCGCGCCGCCGGTGACGACGTTCATTTCCTCGAACGAGTCGAAGTCCCAGTACGCCGGGGAGGCGCCGGTGGCGGCCGTGTCGGTGACGACGACGCCGTCAAGCGACCAGACGTTGTTGCCGCCGCCGGTCGGGTCGCCCTTGGCATAGTAGCTCGCCTGCTGGCCGGACTCGCTGCCGCCGACGTTCTCGCGGTCCATCTGGATCGAGGGCACCATCTGCATGACGTTCCAGGGGTCTCTGGCCGTCGGCAGGTCCTGCAGGATCTCCTGGGTGACGTTCTTGCCGACCGAGGTCTTCTTGGCGTCGATCGTCGGCGTGACGGCGATGACCGTCACCTGCTCTTCGATTTTGCCCTGGTCCAGCGTCAGGTCGATCCTGGACTGCGTGCCGATGACGACGATGATGCCTGTTTTTTCCTGCTTCTTGAATCCCTGGAGCTCCGCCGTCAGGGCGTATTTAGTGCTTGGCTCGAGAGAGACGAAGCGGAAAATGCCCTGCTCGTCGGTGACGGAAACCATCTGGGCCGAAAACGGGGACTTCAATGTCACGGAGACGCCCGGAAGAGGCGAGCCCTGCGTATCAGTGATATGCCCCCAGATGGTCCCGGTCCTCACCTGAGCCATGAGAGTTACAGAAAGCAGCAGGACAGAAAGTAAGATGAGGCTTTTCTTCACGTTCCCTCCTTGTGGGGAGATTGTCCACTTGACCATGGAGTGGCCGGCCACTCCCGCCCTTCCATTCTAAATGTGTTGAGCACGGAACGATTCGCTCCTCCTTTTGTTCTCGGATGAGAATCCAACGATGACCTGGGCGAAGCGGCCTTCGCCCCCCATGCCATTGTCCATAAGGGGTTTTTCTCTCTCCAGACTCCTCTACGTTCAAGGGAATTTCGGGGAATTGACCGATCATAAACCGTGTTTATGGACACTACAACACCGGGTACTATTTTTCATAACTGCATAAAAAGTGCCAACCCCAGGGAATCGCCAGAGTTTCGAAGATGGCCTGAATTCAATAAGATAAACGACACTCAAGGAAGGCGCGGAGGGCGCTTGCTGCCCTAAAATACAAAATTTTGGATATTATCTATTTATTTGGATTCCGTGAAATAGTCGATCATCCGGGAAATGGCCTGCTGGCAGACGCGGCAGAACTCGCCCTTCGCGCCCGAGCCCATGATGCAAAACACCATGGGCCGGTAGAGCCCGGTGGACGCGTACCCGGCGCCTTCGAAGGCCCCGACCTTGTCCTCAAGCGGAGCGTATTGCTTGAGGACCGCGTCCATCTTCCCGGCGATGGCCTTGTCGGCCTCCCGGTATCTGGCCTCGATCTTCTTGAGGCCGGCCTCGTTCGCGCCCTTTTTCTTCGCCTCCTCGACCGCCCGGGCCTGCTCCTCCCGGAGCTTCCGGCGGTCGGCGGCGAGGGCCTCGCGCTTCTCCTTCCCGTACTCCGTGGGGATGGTGATGCCGGGCGAGAGGAGGTCCTTCCACTTGATGTTGGCCGGGTCGAGGAGGGCCGTGATGTTGGGCTCGAGGGGTTCGACGCCCTTGGGATAGAAATCGTTGTAGGAAACCTCGGAGGTGTAATACTCGTCGGCCAGACCGCCGAAGGAATGTCCGAGCTCGTGGACGAAGACCTGGGGGCTCGCCGGATTGTCGACCGTGCTCACGCAGTAGTCGAAGGCGATGCTGCCGCCGCCGTAGCGCTTGCTGTTGACGAGGACGACGATGACGTCGCAGGGCACCTGGGCCGCGATCTCGTGCATCCGGTGGTCCTCCTCGATGAGCATGTAGCGGTCGAGGTCGAAGGCGTTGAACGAGGCGTTGAGCGTCGTTTTCCTGTAGGCCCGCTGGCGCGGCTCGTCCATGGCCCTCTCCGGTGAGGGACGGAAGATGCCGGTGATGTTGAAGCGGTCGCGGGAGCTCTTGTAGGGCTCGACCGTGAAAAGGTAGGCGGAGAACCGGTCGACGTCGGCCTTGAACTTGTCCCTGTCCTCGGCCGTGTAGCCCTCGGCGATGAAGGCCAGGTCGACCTTCTCGTGGGGGTCGCCGCGCTTCTGCGCCACATAGATGAAATCCCCGGCGGACGTCGTCTCGCGGATGATGTGATAGTCCGAGGGGTCGACGGCCTGGCTGAAGAGGGGATGGAGGAGGTGGAGCTTGTCCCGGGCCTCGATCACGAAAAGGGCGGGGCGCTTGGGGTAGGGGACGCGGAGGGACCGCTGGAAGACGCGCTTGACGCCGTTCAGGGCGGGGGTCGTCGTCCTGTATTCGGCGAGGGTCGAGTCGAAGCCCCGGCTGTAGATCATCCGGTTCGAGGCGATGTCGTAGAGCTTGACGACATAGTGCCCGTAGGTGAAGGGGTCGATGAGATGGGTCCGGGTCTCGGGCCAGATCCCTTCCTGGTAGATCTGGTCGATCGTCACGATCTCGTCCTTGGCGTCGCCGGCCTGGTAGAGATCGAACCGAAGGGCTTTGTCCAGGAAGTAATCGTCGAAAACGACCTGGGTCTGGGCCTGCGCGGCGACGGCCGCTGCGGCCAGGACGAACACGGTCATCAGCAGGCGCTTGGTCATGGTCACCTCCGTCCTTCAGGCGGGATTATACAGCAACCTATTTCGGTGACACACAACTAATTACCGAAATTAATCGGATGAATTTTTAGAGATGCAGATTTCATGACATCAGGCTGCGCGGGGGCACCCTATTTCGGTAATTAGTTGTGTGTCACCGAAATTCAATCCCGGAGGGCGAGGTCGACCGCGGCCCGGGCGTGAAGGTCCGTCGTGTCGAAAAGCGGCAGCCTGTGGTCCTTCTGCTTGACGAGGAGCGGGATTTCGGTGCAGCCGAGGACGATGCCCTGCGCGCCGCGGCCTTCCAGGCGGGCGATGATCTCCCCGAAAACGTCCCTGGAGGCGTCCTTCACCGTGCCGAGGCAGAGCTCGTTATAAAGGATGGCGTGGATGGCCTGCCGCTCCTCCTCGTCCGGGATGAGGACGTCGACGCCGTAGTCCGAGGTGAGCTTTCCCTTGTAAAACTCCTGCTCCATGGTGAAGCGGGTGCCGAGCAGGCCGACGCGCGTCATTCCCCGGGCTCTGATCTCCCGGCCCGTGACGTCGGCGATATGGATGAGCGGGATGTGAAGGCCCTCCTGGGCCTCGTCGAAGACCTTGTGCATCGTGTTGGTGCAGAGGAGGGCGAAGTCGGCCCCGGCCTTTTCGACGCTGAGGAGGGCCTGGCCGAGCAGCGCCGCCGCCCGGTCCCATTCCCCCCGGTGCTGGAGCGGCTCGACCTCCGCGAAATCGACCGAATACAGGACCAGCTTGGCCGAGTGGAAGCCGCCGAGCCTTTTCTTGACCGTCTCGTTGATGATCCGGTAGTACTCCAGGGTCGATTCCCAGCTCATCCCGCCGACGAGTCCGATAGTTTTCATGACGTCCTCTCGTTTCCTGCCCCTCAGATCAGGGCGAATCCGTAAAGCATGGGGATCCGGATATCCTTCATCCCCTTGAATTTCTCGATCCGGGCGAGGCTCGTCTCGCCCTGGTCCTTCACCTTCTGGGTGAGCTCCTCGTAGTCCTTGAAAAATTGGACAGCCTCGTGCATCTGTTTTTTCTTCACCGGGAAACGGCCGAGGGCCGCCCAGCCGGCCGCCACCTTCTTTTCCTCGGCGACGATGTATGACCATTCCGAACCAGGCCAATGGTCGAAGATGACGACGGCGGGGGCCATGCGGCGGGCCCGTTCGACGGCAGCCCCGGGGTCCCGCATCTCGTGCAGGCTGAACTCGAAGAGGACGACATCGGCCTTGAGATCGAGATCGTAGAAATCGCCCAGGACGGGGGTGAACTTGTCCTCGAGCCCCGCGGCTTTCAAGCTCTCCCGGAGCTTCTCCAGGGCCGGGGCGCTGTTGTCCACGGCCAGGACGTTGCCCGCGGCCCGGCCGTACTCGGCGAGCTGGCCGCCGCCGGCCCCGACCGCGATGACCGTCTTGTCCGCGAGATCATAGAAGGCCAGCAGGTTGGCGATGAGCGTCTTGTAGTCCGCCGCCATGGCTCCTCACCTCCTGTTCGGCCGCTCAGCGGTACTTGTCGACGACGTCCTGCATCTCGTCCATCCGGCGCTCCATCTCGGCGACCATCTTGAACTGGGTCCGGCAGCGGTCCAGGTTGTGGCCGTCGCGGTGGATCTTGAAATAGACGTCGCCGTTGAGGTGGTCGGTCAGGAAGCGGACGCCGCACTCGAGGGTCAGGAGCTTCGCGGAGAAGGCGAGGAGCCGGACCTCCTCGTCCGTCAGGAATTCGCGCGCCGCGTCCAGGTAGCCTTCGGCCAGCCGGTCGAAGAGCCTGAGGTCGAACCCGACTTGCGAGAGGTCGCGCTCGTCCTCGGCGGCCGTCGCGGCCCCGAGCCGGACCGAGTCGCCGAAGTCGTAAAGGACGGAACCCGGCATCACCGTGTCGAGGTCGATGACGCAGATCCCCTCGCCCGTCCGGTCGTCGATCATGACGTTGTTGAGCTTGGTGTCGTTGTGGGTGACGCGCTCGGGGATCCGGCCGGCGGCCAGCCCGTCCACGACGACGCCGGCGTCCTTCTCCCGCTCGAGAACGAAGGCGATCTCGGGCTTGACGCCGCCGGCCCGCCGGGCGGCGTCTTTCCCGACCGCCGCGAGGAACGCCTCGTACCGCTTCCGGGTATGGTGGAAATTGGGGATGGTCTCGTGGAGGCGCCCGCCCGGAAGCCGGCTCAGCATTCTCTGGAAGGCCCCGAAGGCGCGCGAGGCCGAATAGACGTGCCGGAGGTCCTCGACCTTGTCGTAGGTCCGGGCGCCGTCGATGAAGCGGAACATCCTCCAATAGTTACCCTCCGGGGTCACGTGGAAGGACTTGCCGTCGCGGGCGGGGACGATGTTGAGGGTTTCCCTGAGCGGGTCTCCGCTCACGGCGACGATCTGCTCGCGGGCGAAACGGGTCACCCGCTCGATGTTCTCCATGAGCTTCTCGGGCTCCCGGAAGACCAGATGGTTGATCCGCTGGTTGACGTACTTGATCAGCCGCCCGTCGGCCTCGAACTTGGAACAGTACGTGTCGTTGATATGCCCGGACGGAATGGGGCAGGACGAGACCCAGCGGCCCTCGACGGCGAAGGCCTCGCAAATGGCCTTGAGGTCCGGCATCGGCTTCTTTTCCATGATCAGCCTCGGCGTTTCCTGCCCCGCGTCCGGCAGAAACGGGGCGGCTTCTTAGGCGCCCATTCTAGACGAAGGGGTGATGGGCTGTCAATTCGCCCCATCTCCGAGCAGCAACCAGATCCGCATTTCCCTTAATTCCCTGGTTTCGGGGGTGGAAAACAGGAGTTTTAATTCGGTGACATACAACTAATTACCTTAATTCTCATCGGGGATTCAGACTAATTCGGTATTTAGTTGTGTGTCACCGAAATTGGTCGGAGTAGCTGACGAAGGCGAGCTTTTTTCCGTCGGGCGACCACGACGGCGCGTTGATCGTTCCCTGCCCGCCGTAGGCGTACGCGAGCACGCGCGCCTCGCCGCCCTCGACCGGCATGATCCGGATGTAGACCTGCTTGTAGAACGGGTGGTCCGAAGGGTCGACGTCCTTATCGAACGACAGGAACACGACCCATCGCCCGTCGGGCGAGACGTGGGGGAACCAATCCTGGAAGCTGTCGAACGTGACCTGCCGCTGTCCCTTCCCGTTCGCCCTCATCTGCCAGATCCGCATCCCGCCCGTCCGATTGGAGTTGAAGAAAATGTACCGCCCGTTCGGAGTGAACTCCGGGCCGTCGTCGAGCGCCTTCGACTTGGTCAGTCGCGTTTCCTTGACGCCCCGCACCGGGATCTTATAAATGTCGAAATTGCCATTGCGCTCGCCCGTGTAAAGGAGGGTCCGCCCGTCCGGCGACCAGCTGTGGAGATAGGAGGGGCCCCGCGGCGTTACCCTCACCGGCTTCCCGCCCTCGGCCGGCAGCGTGTAGATGATGGACGTCTCCTCGGCGCCCGGAAGGTGGTTGCTGATGCCGAGCCTTTTTCCGTTGAACGACAGGACGTGGTCGTTGTTGTTGTTTTTCGCGAACCCTGTGTCCAGCACCGCCGGCAACCCCGTGGCCAGGTCGAACCGGTAGAGAAGGCCCTCGCAGTTATAGATGAGCGCCCGGCCGTCCTTCGTCCAATTCGGGGCCTGGATCGTTTTGGGCGACTCATAGACGATCGTCCTCGTCTTGGTCGCGACCTCCAGGATTTCCAGCCGGCTCCCGAGGTAATCGCGATAGGGGACGAACCCCGTCTTCGCGGGGATGGTAATGCGGACATTCGAGAAGCGCGCCTGCTCGACGACCTGCGGGCTGTGCGAGCAGATGAAGAGACCGCAAAGGACCTCGTCGCCCAGAGCGACCCCCTCGAGCATATCGGTGATGGGGGCTTCGCCGAAATGGGCCACGGACATGATAAAGGAGCTGCCCCGGCGCTCGAGCTGGATCTGGTTGGGGCCCGTGACTCCGATCTCGTCTTCGGCGCTCCCCTCGCCGCGGGTCTTCCGGTACTGGAGAGAGGTCAGGCCGTCGCCGTGGACGACCGCGCTCACGTGGGCCGAGTCGGCGTCGAGGGAGGAGCGCGCCATCCAGCCGATCTTGCGGTGGGCGGCCGAGCCCGCGCCGATGAACTCGACCCTGGCGCTGAGGATGAAATCTCCCTTCAGGCGCTTCCACAGGAAATGGCCCTCGTCGCTCGCGAACCAAATGTTCAGCCCCGCGCCCGCGATGACATACTCCTGCTTCTGCGGGTCGTAGGTCACGGAGCCGGGGCGTTCGACCGGTCCGATGTCGCCATGGCCGTCGAAGACGCCGAGCGGTCTTTCGCGGCCGTCCTGGACGCGCTGAGACGGCCGGACCGGGGTGACGAAGAGGACAAGGACAAAGGCAACGGAGGCAATAGAGATAAAGTGGGCGACGGGAGGAAAGAGGAAGCCGGTTGCAATTCTATGCGATGGCCCTAAGCTGCCTTTCATGCTGATCTGCCCTCGCCTGATGGATACCGCGAGGCCGGATGATAACCCAACAGCAGGCCGCGGTCAACCCGCGCTTCCCTCTTATTTCGGTGACACACAACTAAATCCCTTAATTCCTGTTGGCGGCGATCGTCGCGACTCTCTCAGAATTTTGGTAATTAGTTGTGTGTCACCGAATTAGTAACCGAATTGACACCCAGCGCTTCACTCCCGCCGCCCGTCAGCAAGGAATTTTGACTTCGGATTTCGCTCCGTGTTATAAATCAACAAAACTCCATGAAAGGGTATATTGCCTGGGTCACCGGCCATCCCCTCTGGTCCGCCGCGGTGCAGTTCGGCCTCCTGGGCACGGCGGGAGAGGTCCTGTCGCTCATCGTCCGCCGGAAGCCGCTCGCCGCGCTCGGCGGCTGGTGGCAGGGGCTCCTGAAGGTCGCGGCCTGGGCCGTGTTGGGGGTCGTCATCAAGTACGGATTCACCGGCATGAAGGGCTTCGTGGACGCGCTCATCTCCAAGAGCCTGCTCCCGCCGGCCGCGCACGGGTCCGTCCTCTGGGCCTTCCTGGTTTCCGTCTTTACCAACGTTTTTTTCGGGCCGCAGATGATGTTCTTCCACCGCCTGGAAGATTGCCTGATCGCCTGGAAGTGGGACCTGGCCGGCCTGAAAAAGGCCTGGCTGACCCTGCTCTGGTTCTGGATCCCGGCCCACACCGTCACCTTCTCGCTCCCGGCGGAATACCAGATCGGCCTGGCGGCGCTCTGGTCGGTCGCGCTGGGCCTCATCCTCGGGTTGACATCGGCCAACGCCGCTCGCGTATTGGGAGACGAGCGGCGCCCGGGTAATTCGGTGACACACAACTAAATCCCTTAATTCATGCCGCCCCCCTGGCGATGGCCGTGACTCTCTCAGAATTTCGGTAATTAGTTGTGTGTCACCGAATTATGAGGCGTCACCGAGTTAGCCCGACAGAGCACCTGGAGAATGTGTCGGAAGATCGGGCGATTTGTGTTAATAGTATGTGCCTATCCCGCTATGTCCACTACAGAAAAGCGTAAGGAGAATAAGATGAAGGAACAACGCTCCCGCGGCTCTCTCATAGGATTAATCGTCTTTGCGGCTCTTGCAGCCATGGCCGTTTCCCAGGCGGCTTCCCCGGGTCCGCTGCCTCTCCAAAAAGCCGCCCCGGCCTCGGAACCGGACAAAGCCGCCATCGCCGACACCCGGACCTACCTCCAGCGCCTGGAGAAGCTCGGATTTGCCGGGGTGGTCCTTGTCGCCAAGGGCGGGACACCCCTCTTCGCCGAGGGCTTCGGCCTGGCCGACCGCGAGCGCGGCCTGCGCTGGACGCCGGCCACAGTCTCCTGCACCGGTTCGATCACCAAACAATTCACGGGCGCGGCCATTCTCAAACTCGAGGAGGACAAGAAGCTGAGCGTCACCGACCCTATCACCCTTTACTTCAAGGACGTCCCGGCAGACAAAGCGCAGATCACACTCCACCACCTCCTGACCCATTCCTCGGGCCTGTCCGACCCGGAGGACATCGGCGACTATGACCCGGTCCCTCTCGCCGATTACGTGCGCAAGGTCCTCGCCCAGCCCCTCCTCTTCGCTCCCGGGGCGGGATACACCTACGCCAACGCGAACTTCAGCCTCCTCGGCGCGATCATCGAGAAGCTCTCGGGCATGAGTTACGAGGCCTTCGTCCGGGAGCGCCTGTTTCTCCCGAATGGGATGTACGAGACGGGTTATCTCCTGCCGCAATGGGGAGACGGACGCATGGCCCAGGGCTACCGCGCCGGGGAGCGTTGGGGCACTGTCCTGGGGCACCCCATGGCCGCGGACGGCCCGCACTGGGCGCTCCGGGCCAACGGCGGCATCCACACGACCGCCTACGACATGCTCCGCTGGGCCCAGGCGCTGCTCGAGGGGCGGGTCCTCTCGCCCGAGTCCATGAAGAAATACTGGGCGCCTCACGTCAGCGAGGGCGGCGATACCTTCTACGGCTACGGCTGGTCCATCGCCAAGGCCCCGGACGGGACGAAGATCGTCACCCACAACGGCGGCAACGGCATCTTCTTCGCCGACCTGGCCATCGTCCCGGACGCGGGGCTCGTCGTCTTCCTCATGACCAACGTCATCGCCGAGAGCCGCGTCGCGAATTCCCTGCTCGAACAGCTCGGCATGCGCTTCCTCGCCGGCCACCCCTATCCCTCGATCCCCGAGATCGTGGGCCTGGACGAAGCCGCTCTGGCGGCATTCGCCGGGTCGTACCGCCTGCCCGGCGATGGGGGAGGGTACCGCCTGACGATTGACGGCAAGGCCCTCTTCATCGAAGCCGAGGGCCCCAAAGCGTTCGCCCTTCTCAATTCCGTCCGGGAGGCCGAGCCGGGGCGCTTCGAAAAGCTCAACCGTCTCATGGATAAGATCATCACCGCCAACAGAAAAGGCGATTTCGCCCCGCTCTTCAAGGCCTACGGAGGGCGCAGTCCGATTGAGCTCCTGAAGACTCATTGGGGTGAACGCACCAAGGAAATCGAGGAGGGCCGCGGCCGCATCCTGCGCCACGAAGTCCTCGGCACGGCCAGGACCCAGGATAGGGACGAGACCGTCGTCCGCTTCCACTGCGAGAAGGGATCAGCCGACAGGACCTATGTCTGGGACCTCAAGGAAGAGGGCCGGCTCCTGGGCATGTCGGTGCGCGGCCTCGCCGTGCGAATGCGCCTCTATGCTTCAGGCGAGCGGGATTTCTTCACTTGGGACGGAGGGATAAGGCCTCCCAAAGCGGTCCATTTCGAAAAAACTCCCGACGGCAAGATGGGTCTCAAGCTCGAGGGCGCAAAAGATGTGGCCGTGAGGTGATTTCTTTCTGAATAATTAAGGAGAATGAGATGAGGAGAGCAAGGCTCCGCAGCCTTCGCGCAGACATGATCTTTCTCGCGGTCCTGGCCTTGATCCTGGCCGCATACACAGCCCGGGACGCGGGCCGGAATGAGCGCCGGTTGACGGCGGGCGATTATTCTGTCTCTTTCTCCTCGAACGGCGCGGTCGCCTCCATCGAAAAAAAGAGCGCCGGGCCGGGGGAGAAAGGAAAGACAGCCTGGCTCTTGAAGAGCGGAAGTCAGCCCGGTCGGCAGACCGGCCAGCAGCCAAGCCGAGGCGGTGAGGATATCGCCGGCGAGATCCTGCTCGGTGACAAATCCTTCCCTCTGACGGCGCCGTCCGCAACCGAGAAACTGCCCGACGGCCTGCGTTTTGTCTACGATCTCCCGACGACGCCACGGCTGCGGGTCGAGCTCCTTTATCGCCTGACCCTAACCGAAAAATCCGCCTGCATCGCGCGGGAGATCACCCTCATCGCGCAACCCTCGTCCGCCGCCCCGTCCGTCTCTCTTTCTCAGGCGAAGTTCGAAGCTGACCTCACTGTCCGTCTGCCGCTCGCCCCCATCCGTCTCACCCCCGAGACCTGGCTGCCGCTCAAGGACGGGACGGGGAAGCCGCTCACCGTCTCAGCCGACCATCGGGCCGCTTACCGTTTCGCCGGCGCGCTCCGCTCCTCCGGCGTCCCGCTCGCCATCCCCATCGTCAGCTTAGAGGCCGGCGCGCTCACCTCCGATAAACTCACCTCCGCCAAGGCCGCCGCCATTCCCCTCGCCGTTCCGCCAGCCACCGCAGCGTCCGCCCCTGCTCCCTCCGCTCCGCCCGCCTCCGCGTCCACCCGCATAACGGTTCTCACCGACCCCTATTTCTCGACGCTCTTTTCCGAAGACGCGGTCGAATGGACCTATCCCAAGGCCGTCGGCCTCGAAAATGGCCGGGAAACCCGCTCTCTCTCCGCCGTCTTCCATTCCGGAACGCCCGACGACGCCCTCGCCGAATTCTTCGCCCGCGCTCTCCCCGACGTTCCGCCCGGCCCCGCCTGGCTCCACGACATCGCCATGGTCGATTACGACTACCTGAGCGACGGCGGCCGCGGCTGGTTCAAGGACATCGACGCCCTCGCCGCCGCTCTCCCCGCCGCCGACCGGTCCAAGGTCCTGCTCTGCCTCCACGGCTGGTACGATTTCGTCGGCCGTTACTCGTTCGACCGCGCCTCGAAAACCCTCGATCGCGCCTGGACCGCCTTCTCCAATTACCCCAACGTCAAGAAGGATTTCCCCAATAGCGTGCCCGTCGCCCTCACCCTCGAGCGGATGCACGAGCGGCTCGCCTACGCCCGGTCGCGCGGTTTCCGCGTCGGCCTCTACTTCGCCGACGGCATGAACGCCGGCGAGGACCTCCCCGAAATCTACGCGCCCGAGCGCGTCCTCTACCGGGGCGGCTGGCAGGGGCCGGACACCAAGGGCAAAACCTTCTGCCAGAATCCCCTGCGGCCCGAGGTCTACGGCTTCTTTCTTGATTACACGAAGGCCCTCCTCGGCGAATACGGCGGCGAGCTCGACGCCCTGGTTTGGGACGAAACATTCCACGTCCCCGAGGGCAGCTTGGGCACGGACGCCTGCCCCGGCTACGCCGACCGGGCCATGATGCGCCTCGTCCGGGACATCACGGCGGAGGTCCGCGCCTACAGCCGCCGCTCGGGCCGCGAGCTCGCCTTCATGGCTTCCGACTGCATCGGCGTCTTCAACTGGGTGACGAAGCCGCCCTACGCCCTGGTCGCCGACGGCACCTACCAGGACACCCACTGCGCGCCCGAGGCCTGGTCCTACGGGATCTTCCCCAACCTGCGCAACGTCCTCTGGTCGTGCAACTGGGAGCCGGTGACCCACTTCGATTACACGGAGTTCGGCGCCCGCGCCTATCAGACCCCGGTGGCCATCTCCAACGGGTGGGGCGACGACATCGGTTTCGCCGAGATGTCCCCGGCGATGAGGCGCAAGGCCCTGGATCTATTTGAATGGAGGAAGCGGTTCCCGGCGCGCCTCCGCTGGCTCGAGGCGCTCCCTGTCTACGAGGGCAAGCCGAACCTGAAGAGTGTCGCGGACGCATCCGGCGCTCAGATGCCCTTTTTGAGCTGGGACACCGAGGGCGGTGACAAGGTCGACACGAACCTGCTCCGGCCGGAGAGCGCGGTCAGGGTCCAGTTCTTGGACGGCGGCGCCTGGAAAGACGCGAAGATGACGAGCCGCCGGGTCGAGAATGGGGGAGAGGCGGTTGTTTATGAACTCGAGGCAGGGAAGGCGCGGGTCGAATGGAGGATAGAGACGGGGCCGGGGGCGGGTGAAGGCTCAGCCCCAAATTCCGGCCAGCATGACAGCTACAGTGCACTCAAGTTCACTTTCTCGTCCTCGGCCCTGGCCATCTCTTCCGCCCGCCTCATCTTCCCCTTCGACCCGAAGGCCACTTCGACGACCGTCCTCCCGGCCGACTGGCGCGACGACGGGACATTCCGGCTCCCCGCGGTCCTCAACGCGCCCGACTTCGGCCCGATGATCCTCGCGGAATCGTCGGGCCGCGCCCTCGCCGGCCGTCTCGAAGGCAGCCGCGCCGCTAAGATCGTCGACCTCACGCTCGATCTTCCGGAGATCGCCCCGGGCAAGCCCGTCTCGCTCACGCTCTCCCCGCTCCTCCTCCCGCCGCCCCCGGGGCTCCAAGCGACCGACCTCTGGCCTTCAGCCCGGCGCGGCTGGCTCAACGCTCTTCAGCCGTGTTCCCGCTGGGGCGAACAGGACAAGCCGTTCAGCTCTCCTCCCGGGATCCTCGGCAACAACGTCATCAGCGACCCGGCCAGCATCTCGGTCTGGTTCTACGCCGACCAGGCCTTCTTCACGCCCGAGATCGCCCCGGGCATCTCGCTCATGCCGCTCGTCCGCCGGACGATCGACTACTGGCTCGACCAGCGCATGCGCCGCGACGCCGCCGGCCGCCTGACCGGGGAGATCACGGGCTACTGGGACTACGGGAATTTCCTCGACGCCGAAGCTTCCCCTCTCATCGCCGCCTGGGATTACGCCGAATCGACCGGCGACCTCGCCTGGCTCGGGCGCCGGATCGAGCGCCTTGAGCTCGCGGCCGATTTCCTGGCCCGGCGCGACGTCGACGGAGACGGCTTCGTCGAGGCCACCCAGAGCGGCGACCGCGGCACACTCGTCCAGCCCAACCGGTCCTGCGCCTGGTGGGACGCCCTCAACTGCGGCCACAAGGACGGCTACACCAACGCCTTGATCTACCGCGCCTGGCGCTCGCTCGCGGACCTCGAGCGGAAGCTCGGCCGGACGGAGAAGGCCGCGGAGTACACGCAGCTCGCGGACAGGCTCAAGGCCGTTTACGCCAAAACGCTTTACAATCCGAAAACCGGGTGGCTCGCCTGGTGGAAGAGCCGCGACGGGGAGCTCCACGACTACGCCTCGCCGACCCTCAACGGCCTCGCCATCGAGTACGGTCTCGTCGAGCCTGGCCGCGCCCGCCAGATCCTCGACCGGCTCTGGGAAAAGATGGCCGAGGCCGGGTTCACGCGCTTCGACCTCGGGGTGCCGCCCATGCTCATCCCGGTCCATCGGAGCGACTATCTCCAGCCCGACGGGATCGGCATCCCGAAGCGGGAGGACGGCACGGACACTTTCGGCTGGTACATGAACGGCGGGATCACGGCCGGCCAGGTCCTCCATTTCCTGGCCGCGCACTACGTCCTCGGCGAGAACGAGCGGGCCGACCGCGTCCTCCGGGCCATGCTCGAGCGCCAGCGGCGCGGCGAATTCCAGAACGGGGTCCGCGACGCCGGCGGCCAGGGCATCGATTGGACGAGCTGGGACGGGAAGCCGACCGGCTACGAAGGCTACCTCGCCGACAGCTTCCGCTTCCTCCAGGCGGTGCTGCTGCGCGAAGAATCTTTTAGGACGAGGCTTTATAGGCCGTTGCGCGGCGATGGGCCACCTCAATCAAATATTACCCCGGACCCCATCTCCGGTCCAAAAAACGCGTCCCCGCAAGCCATTGTTTCACATCGTGCCCCCGACGCTCGCCTCCGAGCGGACATCGCTTTCCTCGAGGACGCTGCGAAAAAGACGCTCGAAGGCTGCGTCATGAAGGCCTCCGACGGGACGCTTCTTTACACGCCCGACGGCAAAGCCAATTACGCAGCCCTCTGGACGCGGGATTTCGCGTACATGGTGGAGAACGCCGGCGACCTCATGGCGCCGGACAACATCGAAAAATGCATCGAGTACCTGATCAGAGGCTGCCGGGGAGACGGCGCGGTGCCCGACCACGTCCAGGCCGACGGCCTGCCGGTCTATGCGGCCGGGGCTCCGGATAATCTGTTAGGAGAGACGGGCATCGACAACGCCCAGTTCCTCGTTTTCGCGGTGACGAGCTATCTCGAGATGATCGCCCCTGAACGGCGCGCGCCCCTCTACGCGAAATGGTCACCTCATCTTATAAAAGGAATGAACTGTATCCCTCTGGCCGCGGACGGCCTCGTCTGGAACGACCCCGTCAAGGCCCACTCGCCCTACGGCTTCACGGACACGGTCGGCAAGACCGGGGAGCTCTTCATGGAATCGCTCCTCTACTGGCGGGCCTGCAAAATGCTGGCCCGATGGGAGGGCTTATATGGAAGCGGGAAGACCCGGGGCCGGTTGACGGCGCGCGCCCGGGCCATCGAAAAGGACATCGGCTCGCTTTGGGACAGTAAAACGGGGATGTTTTTCGCCGCCTCCAAGGACTGTCGGCAGACCGATATCTGGGGCAACGCCTTCGCCATGTATATCGATTTCCCGCTGGCGGGGAAAAGGGGCCGCATCGTCGATTGGCTCGTGTCCAACTATGACCGCTACGTTTGGCATGGGCAGGTCCGGCATCTTCCGAAGGGCGAATACTGGGAACGCCAGCTCATGTCCGTCGAGAAAGAGAGTTATCAGAACGGCGGGTTCTGGGCGACGCCCGCGGGCTGGGTCATGTCGGTCCTGAACGGACGGGACCCGGCGCTGGCGAGGCGGATGTTCAACGACCTGATCGAGGATTTCAGGGCCGGCGGCATCTGCGAATGCGTCAACGCCGGCACCCGGAAACTCGAGAGCTACGTCGCGAGCGCCACGAACCCCCTGGGCGCGGCCCGGAAGATTTTTTGATTTAGCCAACTTCCCTCTCGAGCGCCCTCCGGACGAGTTGGTTCAACGAAATTCCCTCGCGGGGAGACCTTTTTTGCACAGACTGGATCTGGAATGACAGTTCAGATAAGTTAGCCAGACGTCAATTCAATGGAACTGGATTCCTCAAGCTGTCGGATCGACCGGTTCGAGGAAAGGAAACCGGTGGAAATCGGTGTCGCGCGTATAGATCTTCGCTATGCCGTGCTCCCTCATCAGGATCGCCGTATGGGCATCATAGACAAGGTTGCCGCGCACGTGTGCCGATTTCCGGATCGTTTCCGCCGCGATCTCGGCATGCCTCTCCGTGGGCAAGAGAAGGCCGAAGGTGGGGGCGGCAAGGACCGCCTCGACGAAATCCCAGGCCTTGGGCGCGGTCCACGGCTTGCGGAATACGCGAGGATGGGTGATTACGCGGAGGAATTCGTACATGATCCCCCAGGTCGAGTACCAGGGCGTGCTCAGGCGCCGCCATTCCTCGATCTCCCCCCGGCAGCTCGCATGAAAAGGGGAGTCCTCGTCCGCCGCGTACACGAAAATATTGGTGTCGACGACGAACATCAACGCCCCTCCATGGCCTCGTAAAGGGCTTCCCGGTCGGCGACCTCGACCATGGCCCCGCCGCTCTTGAAAGAGGGCAGAGGCGGGACCTGCCCGGGGCCTTCCTTGGCCGCGAGAAGCAGCCGGAGGGCGGATTCCACGAGCTCCGACATCGTGCACCCGCGGCGCGCGGCCTCCCGTTTCAAGAGGGCCATGACCGAATCGTCGATATTCAATGTTGTTTTCATCCATATAACCATACTTTAGATATGGCTATATGTCAATACCGGGCGATCTTCCGCGTTCTTTCCTTCTATTAAGAGAGAGGAATTGCGGGCGGGAATATTCTCGGATTGACAAATCGACCTGCTATTATTATCATATACACATATCATTACACATATGCGGAGGGGCCATGAAACGGACGAATATCATGCTCACGGAGGATCAGCACAAAACGATCAAGGCCTATGCCAGAAAAGAGGGGAAGACCCTCGGGAACATGGTCCGGGACGCTCTTGACGTTGTTTATAAAAAGAAAGATATCCTCGAGCGGAGGAAGCAAACGGCCCTGGATGCCTATGGCGAGGGCCTGATCAGCCTTGGCAAGCTTGCGGAGATCCTGGGCCTCGATCCCGTCAGCGCCCGGCTCTACCTTAAGGACTTGGGCATCCCGCTCCAGGTCCAGGACCGAAGAGGAGCCGCCGGCGACGCGGCCGACGCCTGAGCGGGCACGCGCCGATGCCCGGCATTGTTTTCGATTGCTGTGTCATCTCGAATTTCGCCCTGTCGGGCTCCCTCTCCATCATCAATGGAATTTACCAAGAAACATCCTGCATCACGGATTTCGTCTCCGCGGAAATCCTCAAGGGCATCCGGGCCGGCCACGGCGGGCTCACGGCGATTCCCGAAGCGGTCAAAGCCGGCTGGCTGAAGGAACTTTCGTTGATTTCGCGCAAAGAAAAGACTCTCTTTGGATCCTTATCGATATCGCTCGGCCTTGGAGAGGCCTCGAGCCTTGCCGTCGCGGCCTGTCGAGGGTTTCGTTTTGCCTCAGATGATCAGGCCGCCCGCCGCGAGGCCGGACGTCTCGACGTCAGACTGACCGGCACGATCGGAATTCTCGCGAAGGCCGTGCGGTTGCGTCTTTGCGATATTAAAACAGCCGACCGCTATCTCGGGAAAATGATCGGCCACGGATTCTATGCGCCGGTCAGATCGGTCAGGACCGTCCTATAGTTTTCGAGCAAAGTATAACCACTTAAATGCGCGTTTTCAGAGCCGAAAAACGAGGACCCCAATTTTAAACGATATCGCCGGTGTATTTCGTGAGAAGCTTTTTGCGCAGGTCGCGGTAGAGCTTGACGACCGTCTCCATCCGCTCCACCGTCAGGTCGGTCAAATATTTTGCCCCGGCGGCCGCGTCCTTCTTCAGCATTTCCTGGGCCTTGGCGTCGACCGCCGCCTGCTCTGCGAAGAACCCGTTCTCGACCGGGTCCCGCGCCTCCCTCAAGTCCTTGACCGCCGCCTGCCACCTGAGGAGCATCAGCTTCTCGACGAAGTCCACCGCCCACCGGGCCGAGTCCTCGCTGAACTCGGCGTAATCGTACGCTTTATACACCGGCGAGACGTCCTTGACTCCCGCATAAACCGGGACGTAGGCGCTGACGAACGGGTTGTCCACATAGAACCAGTAGATCCCGCCCACGGCGTCCGGCAGCCACGACCTGAGCTGGGCCACCATGCCGTAGCCCTCCGTCGCGATCGTCCGGTGATGCCGTATCCGCAGCACGCGCTCCATCTCCGGCCCGATAAAAGGCGAGGCCATCGGGCTTTTCTCGAGCTTGCCGCCGCCCGCCGGGACCGTCCAGGCCGGGTCCAGGGTCATGTCGTAGATCGTGTTCTCGAAGGTGGACCTTTGGAAGGCGATGATGTCCCGCACCGAGAGCTTCTTTTCCGGCTTGACCGAGAAAGGATAGAACGCCGCGCCCTCGATGGGCTGGGCGTAGAGCGTCCCAGGCCCGGCCGCGTCGCTCAGCCCGCGCTTCGGCCAGGCCTTGAGCGCCGGCGCGATCGTGCTGTAGATGAGCCACATCCGGCTGAGGTTGCCCTCCTTGATCGGCGGCGCGTAGGCCTCCTGCCAGATGAACGGTTTGCCGCTCTTCGGGTCATACCAGCCCCGGTCCACCGCCTCCGTCATGTAGTTCGGCGAGGCCATCATGTCCGGGTCCTTGAGGTCAATCTCGCGCATCCGGAAATAGTTGGCGATGACGACGACCTGGTCATCCGGCACCCGCCGCGCCACCCAGATCGCGCCCGGCTTTCCGCTCTCCGGCGTCCATTCCGGGCCGACGCTGCAGATCTCCATGACCCAAAGCTCGCGCGGGTCGGCGATGCAGAGCGCCTCGGACCCGCCGCACGACGGCAGGAAGCCGTACTTCTCGACGAGCCCCGCGACGAGCCGCACGGCCTCGCGCGCCGTCGCGCACCTCTCGAGGGCGAAGGCCTGGGCCTGCTCGACGGTCATGATCTGGCGGGTGAGGCCCTCGACGAAGGGGACGTCGAGCTCGGCCCGCTCGGAGCAGGTGCTCTCGCCGATCGCGAGCTGCCGCTCGTTCATCTGGCTGTAGCCCGTGTGGAAATAGGCGAAGGTCCTCTCCACCTGCGGGACCTGGCCGATCACCTTGCCGAAGTCGCCGAGAGGCAGGGCCTTGCGGTCGTCGTCGCGGCCGAAATAGACCATGCCCCAGTGCACCGGCGCCATGGACCCCTTGGGAAACATCCGCCCCGGGATGACCTGGATCCGGCACTCGCTGCAGCAGTCGGTGTGGGAGGTCAGGACCGAGCCGTCGGCCGAGGCCAGCCGCCCGACCCCGATGACCGTGCAGCCTTCCCGGCGGTTTTCCGCGGCCGGAAGGGGAGAGGCCGCGAAAATCCCGATCAGACATACGATGAGCGCAAGGACGTAAGCGGGTGGGTCGCTTAATAACCGGAAAAAGCGAACTTCTTTCACTAACGGAAACGCCCCTATCTTTTCCCTCATTTTTCCCTCCGAGCTCTTTGCGATGAAAACGTCATCCGGAGCGAAATCGCCGCGGCACGCGCGTGTTTTTCGCCGCTTCTTCCGTCTATCGTAATCTAAGACAAATTCCCGGCGCAAGGAGTTCAAGGGCTCCGTCCGGCTGAGAATCCTTTTTCCCTGCCGCGACGGCTATCCGGGAAGGCGCTTCCCTTCTAACCGGCGACCCGGAGTTCAAGAAGCTGGGGAAAGCCCTAAGTGTCGAGTGGCTGGCCTGAGAAGCTTAAGCCGCTCTTTTTGGCCCCGAAAACGCAGGCTTAAGGCCAAAAAATTGGCCTAATAATCTGCTATTTATATTTATATCTACAAGACAAATTGGTCCGACCCCAATAAGGCGTCAGAGCTCGTCCCAGAGGCGGAGGCCGGGAACAGCCCGGAAGTGGGCATCGTACGTGACGAGGACGGATCCCGTTTCGAGGGCGTGCGCGGCGATCCAGACGTCGTTCGTCGGGATCGGCTTCCCCGACTTCCGCAGCGTGTCCTTGACCATGCCGAAGATCTCGGCCGTCTCGCGCGACGCATCGAGGACGGCGACGCTCGGCTTGCCGAGGAACCGGTCGAGGATCCGCCGGTTCTCGGCCCTCTTCGCTCCTGCCCGGAATCCGGCCTCGAGCTCGCCCAGGACGAACACGGACATGTAAACCGTCCCGGCGGCGGCCAGGCTGTCGAGGACCTTCGTGTCCCCGGCCAGGAAGCGGACGTAGGCGTTCGTGTCGAGGAGTACCTTGGTCATCGCCAGTCGTCCTTGTCGATCCTCTCGAGGTCCCCGACGGCCTCGAGAAAGCCCGCGGCTTCCTCCTCGGACCAGACGCCGCAGAGGTCCGCGAAGTCCTCGCGGTTGTCCTTGCCGCGCGGGTCGAGGCCGAGCGACCGCTCGATCAATTCCTTCACGACTTTATTGACGCTCCTGGCCTCTGTTTTGGCTCGTTTCCTGATCAGTTTTTCCATGTCCTCGCCCACGCCGTGGATCGTTATCGATTTCATGCGGCCTCCATGATGCAACATATGAGTCATTATGAAGCAACAATTGAACCATGTCAAGAACTCGACGCTGGAGAGCGAATGGGCGGGAGGAAGGGAGAATGGAGACACGTACTTGGGTACGTGTCCCCCGTCCTATTCTTCGTTTCCGCGCTCCGCCGGCCGTTGCCCAGCCGTTGACTTAGACGGCCGCCCTTTGATAAGGTCTCCGTAAGGTCGAGAGAAAGGATAAGTTCATGGCAAAGAACCAACGTCGTGAATTCCTGAAAAAGAGTCTGGCCGGGATCTGCGGCGCCGCCGTCATCCCGGGGGTGTGGAAGCCGCGTTGCGAGCGCGCCGCGTCGCCCTCGCCCTCCGTGCCGCCGGCGGGAGCGGCCTCCGCCGCCGCCGGCGTCCCCGCGCTCCCCAGCCGCCCGCTCGGCAAGACCGGCATCGTGACCCCGCTCCTCAGCATGGGCACGGCCGGCGCCACAACCCCGGATTTCATCAGGCAGGGCTACGACGCTGGCATCAAGCTGTTCTTCTCGGCCACCTATTACGGCCACGGGAATAACGAACGTCTGGTGGGCCAGGCCCTGAAAGACCTGCCGCGCGATTCCTTCGTCGTCGGCACGGCCGCGACCCCCGACGGCCTCAATCCCATGGGCGGCACCCTGCCCAAGGACATGAAGGCCGAAACCTACATGAAGACGGCGGAGGACAGCCTGAAGCGGTTCGGCCTCGACCACATCGACATCCTGCTGATGCCCTTCGCGGAGAAGCGGGAATTCATCATCTTCGACCCGGTCCTGGAGGCCATGACCGCGCTCAAGAAGCAGGGCAAGATCCGCTTCGCCGGGATCGCCACGCACGGCGGCTGCGACGTGGCGCTCAGGGCCGCCGCCGACGCCAAGGTCTACGACGTGGCCATGGCCGCCTACAACTACAAGACCGCGAACAAGGCGGCGATGGACGACGCCCTGGCCTACGCGGCGACGGCAGGACTGGGCGTTGTGGCCATGAAAACGACCGCCGGCGGCGCCCAGGACAAGAAGCGGACGCAGCCGTTCAACAGCAACGCCGCCCTGAAATGGGTGCTCCAGAACAAGAACGTCTCGAGCATCGTCTCCGGGATGTCGTCGGTCGAGGAGCTGCGGAAGAACCTGGAGATGATCAAGGACCTCAAGATGTCCGATAACGAGCTCCAGGACATCAAGCTGGCGGACCTGAGGCCGGGGGCGAGCTTATACTGTCAGCAGTGCAGGAAGTGCGTCCCCCAGTGCCCGGCGAACCTGGATATCCCCACCATGATGCGGAGCTACATGTACGCCTATGGATACCGGAACGTCGCGGACGCCCGCCACACGCTCGATAGCGTCGACATGCCCGGCGATCCGTGCGGGAAATGCGACGTCTGCAGCGTGACCTGCGCTTCCGGTTTCGACGTCAAGGAGAGGGTCCGGGATATCGTCCGGCTGAAGGACGTGCCGCTCGAATTCCTCAGAGGATGAGGGGTCGCTGAACAAGCCCCGGCATTCACGCCGGGGAGTCGAGGGGTTGACATCCGTCCGCAAACGGTTCATACTCTGGTATGACGAATTCATACCAGAGCTATCAAGATGCGCAAAACAGCCAAGTTCGCGGTCAGCATGCCAGAGGCGGAATTCAAGGGCCTCGAAGCTGAACGGCGCCGGGCGAAGAAGACGAGGAGCGAGTTCATCCGCGAAGCCGTCCGGGCATGGCGGAGGCGCGAAGAGGGACAGGGAGTCGCAAGCGCCCACGCCCCAAGGTCTGCCGTCAAAGAGGAGCCTGGCCGATATGGCCCGGGGTCGCCTGCCCGGGAGGCGCCTGAGCCGGACTACCCGATCGACGTCGCCGAACTGCGGCGGCGGGCGATAGCCGCGGCCGGGAGTTTCCGGTCCGGAGCCTCAGACCTCTCGGTGAACCATGATAGGTATCTCGCAGAGGATGATTCGGTCTCGGGACCGGCGGACGCCGGCGACGACAAGAAAAGATCGGGGCCGAAGCCTTGAACGTCCTGGTCGATACGAGCGCTATTCTGGCCGTTCTCGATCAAGGCGACCGCAACCACCCGGCCGCTAAAGCCCGGTGGATCGAGATGCTCAATCGCGGGGACGAACTCATCAGCCATAATTATGTTCTGGTCGAAACATCGGCCGTCGTCCTCCGGAGGCTGGGCCTGGAAGCCGTCCGGGTCTTCGAACGCGATGTCGTGCCGGTCCTCCGCTTGGTCTGGGTGACGCGGGAGATCCACGAAGCGGCCGCGGGCGCCCACCTGGTCGCTGGGCGCCGCACTCTGAGCCTCGTGGATTGCGTGAGCTTTGAAGTGATGCGCCGGACCGGCGTCCTGACGGCCTTCGCTTTCGACCGTCATTTTCGGGATTACGGATACCAGACGATCCCGTCCGAGCCCTAGATCCAGCGGTCCGACCCCGTTATCTTATCGCCATTATCTTATCGGCAGTCGGGGAGGGGCGTAGAACGAATCCGGGTTCGACGTGTAGATAGCGCCGGCGAAAACTTCCTCGTTCCCCCCGGCGAACTTCTTCGGATTCGGCGCTCCTTTGGGAACGAGGACGAGTTGGGCAGTCCTCCGCCACTCGAACGCTCGCTGATCGTTTCCGAATTTGAAATAGTATGCGTTCCTCAGGATGAACGGCTTCCACTCGGCGAGGACCCCATCTCCCGCGCTGCAGACGACATTCCGGCCGGCCGCGAGCGCCGCCTGGAGCTCGATCGCGTTCAAGGGCACGCCGTCGAGCTCGGCGACGGCCCCGTACTGGCCGTCGGCCAGGACCCACTTGCCGAGCGCGGCGAGCCAGACCTCGGCGACGGAATGGGCCTCGCTCCGCGTCTCGACATCACGGGGCAGCAGGTTGACGACGCGCGCCGGCATGCCGTAAGCCGTGGCAGCTCCGGCCATGACGACGGCGTATTCGCGGCAGATGAAACGGCCGCCCTTCCGCGCCTCGCGGAGGATCGTGAGCGGATCGGGCTTCGAGGCCATCTGGTCCGGGCTGTGTTCCCAGCGGGTGCTCACCCAGCGGGCCAGCCGACGCAGCCGCTCGGTATCGTCCTTGGCGCCGGCCACGACGGCGTCGATTCCGAATTCGCGCCGCATCTCGAGGAATTGCGGGATTTTTGGATCGTCATACTGCACGGCAAACGGGGGCGCCGGCTGGCTGCGGTCCCAGACGAGCGGCGCCGGGCCGTAGTTGATCTTGCTCTCCGCAAGCAGAGGGGCGCAAATGAATAAAGGAACCAAAATGGTGAGCATTATGGACTTCGTGCGGCTCATGTTCTCCCTCTCTAATCCCGCTTGATCATATGGCTATTTCGCCGGCGTCAGGATGACCGCGGCGCCGCCGCCCGAGGCGAGATGGAGCGTAATCTTCTTGTCGGCCGAGATGCGAATGGCGCTGGCGCTCAGGCTCGTCCCGTCCGTTTCGGCGGCCGGGCCGTCGGCAAAGATCTTCGCCTCGTACTCTCCCGCGCCCAAAAATCCCAGCGGGACCTCGAGGTCGCGCGCGTCCCAATTAGTCATGGCCCCGATGTACCAGCTGTCGCCGCTCCTCCGCGCCACGGCCACGAACTTCGCCGGCTCGCCGCCGATGACCTTCGTCTCGTCCCACACCGTCGGCACCTTCTCGATGAACTCGAGCCCCGGCTGGCCCGCGTACGCCTCCGGGTAATCGGAGACCATGACGAGCGGGCTCTCGTAGACGACGTACATGGCGAGCTGGTGGGCCCGCGTTCCCTGCGACATGGGCGCGATATCGAGCGCCTTGAACTTGCCGCGGGCCGCGTTGCGCATGGCCCCGGGCGTGAAGTCCATGGGCCCGGCTAGCATCCGCGTGAACGGGATGGTCACGTCGTGCTCGGGCGTCACCCGCTCGGTCCACTTGTTGTATTCCATGCCCATGACGCCCTCTCGCGTGAGCAGGTTCGGGTAGGTCCGCCGCAGCCCCGTGCCCTTGTACGCGCCGTGGAAATCCACGGTCAGGCGATGCTCCGCGGCCTTGCGCACGACCTTCTCGTAGTAGTTCACCATCTCCTGGTCGTCGCGGTTCATGTAGTCGACCTTGATCCCGGCCGCGCCCCATTTCTCGAAAAGGGCCATGGCCTCGTCCATGTGGGCGTCGAGCGCGCGCCATTCGACCCAGAGCAGGACCCTGACGCCCTTGGCCCTCCCGTAGGCGATGATGTCCGGGACGTTCGCCTCGGGGATGAAGTGCAGGATGTCCTCGAGCCGCTCGCCGGGCGGCGCCGGGGCCCAACCCGCGTCGACCAGCATGTATTGGAGCCGGTGCGCCGCCGCGAAATCGATGTAGTGCTTCGTCGTGGCCGTGTTCATGCCCGGCTTGAACTTGACGCCGGTCGCGTAGCTCCCGGACCACCAGTCCCAGGCGGCCTTTCCCGGCTTGATCCAGGACGTGTCGGTGAGGGCGCACGGTGCGCTGAGGTTGAGCACGAGGTAGTTCGTCTCGATGAGGCGGCCGGGCGTCGGCGCGACCATCACGATGCGCCAGGGGGTCACCTTGGGCGTCGTCCCGACGACCGCCTGCTCGGCCTTGCGATCCGGCGGCGTCGAGAGCTTGGCGGTCAGGGCGTTCGGGATCCCGGGAACGCCGCCCACGTACATCCCCGCGTAGTCGGTCAGGTCCGCCTCGAGCAGGGCCACCCACGGGCCGCCGCCCGGCATCTCGACGAGGAGCGGCAGGTTGACGATCGAGGCGGGCTTGATGTCGCGGAGCGCCGTCCTCAGGTATTCGCCCTCGTTTTGCGTGTTGAACTGGCCCATGTTCAGAGCGAAGGCGGAGGGGCCGGCGGAGGGAGAAACTACCCCGGAGCCAGCACCGCGTTCCGTTTCGGACGCATGGCCGGCAGGGGAGGATGCGGTGCCATTGGCGAAATAGAACCCCGTGTTCTCCGCCGCGAGCGTGAAATCGCCGAGCGCTTCCTGTTTCGGCAGGACATAGCGGAAGGCCACGCCTTCGTCGTAGGCGCGGAAGACGAGGTCGACGCGGCGCCCGGGGGCCTTCTTCTCCTGGAGCGATACGGTCATCTCGTTATAGTGGTCGGGGACCGTCCGTCTGGCGCCAAACGGATTCTCCCAGGTCAAGTTACCTGATTTGCGGTCCGTCGCCACCACCTCGAAATCCTGGTCAAGAGGAGAGGCCCCGAGAAAATCGAGACCCAGCGACGAATCGTTCAGGATCGCCGCGCCTTTATACACCACGCGATAGTAAGCCCGTTCCCCGGGCAGATAGGGTTGGGGTTTTGCGGCGAGCGATATGGTGATCGTCAGATTGCCGTCGGGCGAAGAGACGGCGAATGACCCGCCCATGGAGCTTTTCCCCAGGCGGCAGGAGACATCGAGGCAGCCGGCTATGATGATAAGTCCGATGACGATTATCTTACGGTTCGATATCATGAATTCCTCCATTTGTGCGGATATTACTTCACTTCTGCTTTTTGGCACAAGCTCTTAGCGATGGAATTGCAACGAGGAGATAATTAGTGCCTAGCTAGGATAGTGAACTTCGGATCCGGCGTAATCGGTTCTCTTAACCTCCAGAAAATAAAAAGGCCAATCTCCCGAAAAGAATTCTATCGGAGTTAGATGGCTATTCTTTATTTTGTCAATTCCTGAAGTCTATTCATATGCTCATTCAAAACAGAATAATTATGGTATTTTTTCTTGATTCTTTTTATCAAAGATCTTAATGATTTTCGTACGTCGGGATTATCGTTTAATGAAATAAAGTACAGCCTCCAAACCTGGTCAGTTAAAAATGTGATATTTAATCCTTTGAATTTCTTTAAATGATTCGTGGCAAATTCCTTAGACATTTTTAGTTTTAAAAGAAAATTTGCCATTCTGCTTACCGTAATATTGAGGTCCTTCGCAGCACTATTAAGCTGCTCGCTAATCTCTTCGGATGAACAGCATAAAGGTAACAAGATCAATGCTGCTCTCTTTATGAAACGATGATTACTTTTATGTAACCCCTTTTTAACATAATTGAATTTTAACAAGTCAACACCTAAATAAAAAAGCGTATTAATTGCTTGGACTCTAACATACCAGTGTCTTCTTTGATCATCAGCTATCTCTTTAAGATTCCTGAATACATCTTTGTCTTTTTTCTTTAGGTTTCTGAAAGTCGTTACGAGGAATGCTAATTGATAATTGTGTAGAAGAGCCCTTTCTTTAATATGCTGACTAAAAGCTCTAAATACAGGCTTATAGTTAATAAACTGTCTTCCATAAGAGCAAATCGATTTTGAGCGCATTGGAAGTTTAATAAAATCGTCACCGATTCGGCTAGTTAATAAAGGCGTATTCAGAACGCGCGCTGCGAAATAGGTCCGCATCAAAGCTACTTCAACTTTTTCCTTTAGACTTTTGCGCCTAGAAATCTTGTTATATTCACCGCGGAGGCGACCTATAAGCATGGAGCGATCTGCACCTTTTTTTTGGGTAACTTCTATTATTTCTGATATGTTATCTGCGTTCTCATTCTGAACGTCTGCCAAGGCTTCTTCTGCTCTTAATGGTTTAGTTTTTTCGGCATTCTGATTAAGGCCTAATTGACGCAACAATGAACCGATCTTTAACAGAATAGCTATAGCCTCCGGTCTCGTCTTACACAAGACGTGAATATCATCACAATATCTGTACCATTTTATTTGTCCCTTTTTTTTCTCGTTTTCTAAATAGGTGTCAATTAGATCAAGGTAATAGTTGCTTAAGACGCCGGAGATTGTGGATCCTTGTGGTAATCCTCGCCGTTGCCGTACATTCGCTGGATCTCTCAAAGCCCAATTGCCATAAACTTCCATTACCATATTTATGCTATTTATATTACTACTGGCTTTCTTCTTGAGAATTTCTGCAAGCGTAATATGATTTATGTCCTCGAAAAATGCAGTAATATCTGTAACCGCTACAAAGCTATATTTCCCACTTTTTAGATTAGAAATTAGTTCCCTTCTATACTCGGGCCACAGGTTATACCAAGGTTCTTCCATTCTTATCTTTGCACGCTTATATTTCGGCAAAATGAAATACGTAGCTTCCTGTAATATTCTGAACTGCAGTTCAGGATCTTGTTTAAGCCGATAAGCAGTAACGCCCGCTGGTAGTTTTTTATTTAATTTGAAAATGAAATCTATTAAGAGCCGATTTATAAAAGTTAAATCTAATATATCAACTATAACCCCCGGTCTAATGGCAAATTCACCTTTAGGCAAATCAAAGTTTTCTACTCTCTTTGATCTATATTCGCCTTCTTTTAGATGATATCCGATAACCTTAAGAGTATCATCAAGCTGATATTCGTAATCGCAATACTTAAATGGGTCTGGAGCGAAACTATTTTCAAGATCTAGCGTGGCTCTTTGAAAAGCTAAATACATTTTCTTTTGTTCGTTCATTCTTTTCTTCGGAGACATAATCTAGTTTGTCCTATAAGTCGATTTTATCTAATTCCATTTGATCCTTGCTAAAAAGAGAGACTGTTCACCTGTGTGGCATCGTTAACAGCTGACCAGAAACATAGTAGCGCATGTTAGAAATCGAGGTCAAGCTGCCAAGAGACTGCGAAAAGGTAACCATGAACTTATGTTGAGTGACGTGCATCAAATAGGCTGTGCAGGCCCTAGCCTCTGGGTCAACAAATAGAAAAACCAGCTTATTCCGTTGGATGAATACCCATCGACTTCTAAAACGTGACATCGAAGAAGGAAATGGACGGGGGAAAAGGAGAGTCCTTTCGAGGAATAATCTTCTCGAACTTGTAATCTGCTTTTTAAGAGAGATATAATTCATCGTGGAATGGCCGGAAAACTTACAATTCCCCAGATAATCAAACACATAAAAAAATTCCGGGACGATCGTGATTGGATGCAATTCCACGATCCGAAGAATATGGCAATTTCCGTAATTATTGAGGCAGCAGAACTCCTCGAACATTTTCAGTGGAAGACCAGAGACGAAGTGGAACAATATGTCCTGGAGAACGGGGAAGAAATTCAGAGTGAGATAGCAGACATCGCCTTGTATCTGTTCGAGATGGCAGATAACCTTAACATTGACCTCTTGGAGGCGATGGATTCAAAGTTAAGAAAGAATGCAGAAAGATACCCGATAGCAAAAGCAAAAGGGAAACACACGAAATATACTAGGCTATAGTCTAATGGACTTTACGCCGCTATTAGAAACCAAGGGCTTCTTTCGCTTTACCGGCCCCCCAGAACACTGGTTATATGCTGTGAAATATATGACGTGGGGCTTGGAAGAAAAGCATAAGGCGCATTGGCAAAGAATACAGCCCGGAGATATCTTCTTCATACATAGCACGCGGCATTCTTATTTTTCGAACGCTAAATCCGGAATTATCGGTTTGGGAGTTATAGGATCTGATTTTAATATTAAGAAAGACTTCAGGTGGCTTCGCGAACTCAAAGAAGGCCATAATATCTGGCCTCTTTTAGTTCCCTTTTCTGAAATGTACTTGTTTAGCGAGCTGCCCCCCATCCAAAGTTGGGATGCCCCGAATCTAACTAACGAGACAAAGACGAAAACTTTAGTTGATGCTCTCCTCAAGAATTATATCCCTTTATCGAATATTATTGGCTTTCCTCAGATGGGAAGCGTTTCCGGAGTCTCGAAAGCTGTGGCCAGCCAGATTCTCTTCGATAAGAGGCCGCTTTATGCGCATGAATCGGAACTTGAGGATCTTCTGGCTACCGCCAAACCTACTAAACTAACAAAAGTAGATAATGTAGCGGAAACTTTTCGATATGCGGCTACACTAAGATCTTTTAATAATATTGAACCCCGGTTGGTAAAAGAAGCTGCTTCCGTATACACGAAAGATAATGAGCTGCTTGCAAAAGCCGACAGAGTGCATAGTTCCATTATCCAGAGATTGATCGAAATATTCAAAGCCAAAGGGTACTATACTTTATCTTATAGATTTGTTGATTTATTTGCCCATAATGGAAAAAGGTCACTCTTATTCGAGGTAAAGAGCACTGAAAATAGAAACTTTCGAAGTCAAGCGCGGAAAGGCGTCATACAATTGTTAGAATATGATTATTTTGAAATAAGAAAATTCGAAGAAGAACAAAATCTATCTTTTAAGAATAAAAGCAGAATTCTTGTTCCCTCCCGACTGCCAGAAGATGAAAAGTACGTCGGATTTATCAACGAATTGAATATCGGCGTAGCTCTTGCAAACGAAAAACGCATTAATGCAGTAGGCGCTGACCTTGGGATATCAAGTATCTAGATTTATCTGGCCAACATCACTTGTTTCTGGACACGAGGCAATTTTCTGGGATCTATCCTGAATTTGGCCGTGCCACGGGAGGATAAGGAAAGATCGGCAGAATAGATCTTCATACGAACGGAATTGACCCCATGACAAGGAAGAAGAGGCAATCTTAATGCCCGAATATTCGATCTCGCAGATCGACAATTTCGAGGAATGCCCCCGTCAGTATAAGTTCAGATACGTCGACAGGATCATGCGCTACGAGGAGGGCATCGAGGCTTTCCTCGGGCAGCGGATCCACGACGCCATGGAATAGTGATCCCTTGATTTTCTCAGACAATTGAGTAAAAATACTCAGGGTATTGAGTAAAACTAATTTCCCAGGGGAAAATTGATGTACAAAAGGCCGCAGTTCAAGGCTCTTTTTGAACGGCTTTCGGAGCCGCGCCGGTTTATCCAGGTCCTGTCCGGGCCCAGACAATCCGGGAAAACGACGCTCATCGGCCAGGTTCTCAGGGAGCTTCCCTTCCCGTCCCGCTACGCCTCGGCGGACGCTCTGGAGGCGCGCGAACCGGCTTGGCTCGGTCAGCAATGGAACGTCGCCCGGAGAGAGCTGGCTGCTTCGCCCGGCCGGGGTTTTGTCTTGGCCCTGGACGAGATCCAGAAGGTTCCGGCCTGGGGTGAAACGGCCAAGAAATTCTGGGACGAGGATACACGGAGCGGAACCGACCTGAAGGTCGTCATTTTGGGTTCGTCGCCGCTTCTCCTGCAGCGCGGCCTGACGGAATCCCTGACCGGCCGGTTCGAAATCCTGAGGCTCACCCATTGGACATACCCGGAGATGCGGGACGCCTTCGGATTTGATCTGGACAGCTTCATTTTTTTCGGCGGCTACCCGGGTTCCGCCTCCCTCGTTGCCGACGAAGGTCGCTGGCGGGACTATATTCGGGAGTCTATGGTAGAAACGACGATCTCCCGGGACATCCTGATGATGAACAGGATCGACAAGCCGGCGCTGTTGCGGCAATTGTTCGAGCTCGGAGCCCAGTATTCGGGACGCGTCCTGTCTTTCAACAAGCTCCTCGGACAACTCCATGACGCCGGGAACACGACGACGCTGGCTCACTACCTGGATCTGTTGAGCGCGGCGGGCTTGATGACCGGCCTCCGAAAATATACGGCGGCCCCGGTCCGGACGAGGGCCTCGAGTCCGAAATTCCAGATCCTGAATACGGCGCTCATGAGCGCGCTCGCCGGCCGGGATTCAAGCGAGATCCGGAAGGACCCGCCGGCCTGGGGCAGATGGGTGGAGTCCGCGGTCGGCGCTCATCTTCTTGCCGCCGCCGGCCATGATATCCGCGTGACCTACTGGCACGAGAATGGGAAAGAGGTGGATTTCGTATTGGACAAGGGGGAGGTGCCGGCCGCCATCGAAGTGAAAAGCGGGCGGGCCAGAGAGGCCATGCCGGGAGTGGGACAGTTCCTCAAAAGATACCCGGGGGCGAGGACCTATCTTATCGGAGGGGACGGGATGCCTTTGGAGGAATTCTTCTTGGGGCGCGTTGAAGATTTGATATGAACGGAAAGCGCGGGAAGATTTAGCCATGCCCGAATACTCGATCTCGCAGCTCGACAATTTCGAGGAATGCCCGCGGCAATACAAGTTCAGATACGTCGACAGGATCATGCGCTACGAGGAGGGCATCGAGGCCTTCCTCGGGCAGCGGTTCCACGACGCCATGGAGTGGCTCTACGGGGAGCGGGCCTTCCGGGTCGTGCCGCTCGAGGAGCTGCTGGAGTATTACTGGCGGAACTGGGCCGAGAACTGGCACGCCGAGGTGAAGATCCGGAAGGAGGGGCGCACGGCCGACGACTACCGGCTGATGGGGCGGCGCTTTATCGAGGATTATTACAGGCGCCACGCCCCCTTCGACGAGGGCAAGGTCCTGGGCCTCGAGCGCTACATCCGCTTCCCGCTTGACGACCGGGGGCGCTACCGGTGCAAGGGCATCATCGACCGGCTGATGATCGCCCCGGACGGCGCTTACGAGGTCCACGACTACAAGACGGGCTCGAAGCTGCCGGAGCAGGAGAAGCTCGACGAGGACCGGCAGCTCGCCCTCTACCAGGTCGGCGTCCAGACGCTCTGGCCCGACGCGAAGATGGTGCGGCTCGTCTGGCACCTGGTGGCCTTCGACGTCGAGATGCGCTCGTCGCGGACGCCGGAGGCCCTGGGGAAACTCAGGGCAGAGCTCGCGGCCCTCATCGACAGGGTCGAGGCCGAGAAGGAGTATGCGCCGCACGAGAGCCCGCTGTGCGACTGGTGCGCCTACCAGGACCTCTGCCCGGCGAAGAAGAAACCGAAAAGCGCTACACCGTGACGCTCAAGGAAGAATCCTAGTCGCGAGAAGCCCGCACTCTCCCTTACGTCTTTCTCAGAAAGAGGCAAAAAACCCTTGCAAACTGTATCTGAAATGGGTACAATCGTACTCATAATGAGTACGAAACAGCAAGCTTCAGGGCTTTTGGAAGCACTGTTCGGGAAAACAAGGCGTTCGATCTTGGCCCTGCTCTTCAGCCATACGGAGGAAGAGTTCCATTTGAGGAAGGTCCTCCGCTTGGCTTCGGTTTCGCCCGGGGCGGGCCAGAGGGAGCTCAAACGGCTATCAGAGGCAGGCGTTATTCTCCGTACGGTCAAGGAAAATCAAGTCCTCTTCCAAGCCAATCCCCGGTGCCCGATTTTCGAGGAGCTGAAGAGCGTCATTACCAAAACGGCCGGGATTGTGGATGTTCTTCGGGAGTCTCTGGCCCCTCTGGCCGGACGCATATCTCTCGCTCTCGTCTATGGCTCACTCGCTCGGGGCAGAGCCGGCAAGGAAAGCGATATCGACCTCCTCGTCGTCGGTGAGGTCAGTTTCGAGGATGTCGTTGACAAGGTCTCCCGGGCACAGGAGATCTTGCGGCGTGAGATCAATCCCATGGTGATGTCACTCGAGGAATACCGGTCCCGGCTGTCAAAAAGCGACCATTTTCTCGATACTGTCCTGAAATCACCGTTGATTCAAGTCATGGGAGACCAACTTGAGCTTGGCCGAATGGCTCAAAATTGGCCGAAATGATCGTCCTGGCTGGGATTCTCCGAAAATCGGTCGAGGCTTGGATCGTGGCCGAGTATCCTGATCTATTGGATTAAGGACAATAAGAACGCGATCAGTCGAACCGGCGAAAGCCAGCGTTCTTCATATTGATTTCTTAGCCTGACTCGCCGAGCTCTTGCCCAAATAACGTTAGTTATTGCAACAATCTATTGACAATTAATATAACATTCGTATAATAACTATGGAAGGGGAAATCTCATGGCTTATTTAGGCTTGCGTATCAAAAAGTACCGGAAGAGTCGGGACCTGACGCAGGAAGCCTTGGCCAGGCTCCTAGGAGTTTCGCGGCCGACGATGTCGCTCATCGAGAACGGTCAGAGAAAAGTCAGCGCTGAGGATATCAAGACGCTGAGCGAACTCTTCGGAGTATCGGTCGAGGCCCTTTTCGACGAGAAAAAGGAGCCTCAGCTTGTGATAAGGGAGACGGCCGCGGAGTATAAGAAAAGCGAGCCCGAAACGCGGATCGACATCCCCCGGAAAAACCTCAAGAAATTCAAGGAAGTCCTTCTCTACATCATTGGCAAAGTCGGGGCCAAGCCGAATGTCGGCGAGACCGTGATTTACAAATTGCTGTATTTTATCGATTTCGATCATTATGAACGATACGAGGAACAGTTGATCGGCGCCACGTACAAGAAAAATAAATACGGCCCGACGCCCCTGGAATTCCATAAGGTTATCGACCAAATGATCGAGGCGCGCGAAATCGTTAAGATCCCCGACAAATACTTCAATTACCCTCAAACGAAATACCTCCCGCTTCGAAATCCCGACCTGTCTCAGTTAAGCGCCAGGGAGAAGGACGTTATTGATCATGTCCTTAACAGGCTTTCCGACATGAACGCCGGCCAAATCAGCGAATATTCCCACAACGACGTCCCGTGGCTGACCGCCGATGAGGGAGGCCTCATCCCTTACGAGGCCGTTTTTTACCGCACGCCCGCCTATTCGGTGAGGAAAGATGACATCGGGGTTGAAGTTCGGTGAGATCGCGCGCCTGCGGATAAGATCGAACTCGTCGAGATCTATTTCAAGGGCGATAAAGAAAACGAAGATCAGGCCAGGATCATGCGGAACTTAATTCGGTGACACACAACTAATTACCGAAATTAGGGTGTATGCGGCCCCCCCCCTCTCCGTGAGAGATTTCGAATTGCCACCTCGTCTATCGGAGAGGAGAGAAGTCCCAAATGGCCATCGTCATTCACCCACATGCTTTCCAGAGGATGGAGGAGAGGGGAGCGAACAAAGAGGAAATCTTGAAGACGATAAAAATGGGTCGGACATCCCCAGCCAGGTCTGGCCGGCGGAGATACGGAATGACGGTCTCTTATAAGGATCATTGGCAGGGGCAGTTCTATGGACATAAGCATATCGAGGTCTTATGCGCTGACGAAGGAGAGGATATTATTGTCATAACGGTTGTAGTAAAATATTTCTAGGAGAACTTGCATGGACATCACATATGATCCGAGATATAACATCGCCTATATTCGCTTCCGCAGGAAAGCCACCGGTGTAAAAACGCTTCAAGTCAGCGAGGAAATGAATATCGACATCGCTCCCGATGGAAAGGTCTATGGAATCGAGCTCCTGAACGCGCGCGAGCAGCTGATCAAGGGCAAAAAGATTTCTTTTTACGACGAGTCGACAGGGAAGGCACGAGAACTTCCCCTCGTATCTTGACACTAATAATTACCGAAATTCCTGAGAAGCGCCCGCTTCGATCCTCGTCTTCATTATTGACAGGAAGCCGTGGATACGTACAATAATACTGTACAAATCAGGAAAAGGCCCATGGCGATCCATACTACCTACTCCAAGGCCCGGCAAAACCTGTCCAAGCTTCTCGACGAGGTCACTAAGAACCAGGAGACGGTCATCATCAAGAGACGCCGCGGCGATAGCGTCGTGATGATGTCGGAAAGGGACGCAACGAGCCTCTTCGAAACCGCACACCTCCTGCGTTCGCCGCGAAACGCGATCCGCCTCCTGACGGCCCTCGGAAGTGCTATCAAGGGCGAAGGCGGGATCCGCATGACCATCGAGGACATCGAGAAACTCCGCGATGAGGTCGCCGATGTCCGGACAAAGCCGTGAAGTGGTTTTCGACCCGGCTTTCCTGAAGGACCTTCAGCACTGGATAAAAACGGACAAAAGAAACGCCGCTCGTGTCCTCGACATCATCCTGGACGTCCCGTGCGGCCCATTCTCGGGACTCGGCAAGCCTGAGCCCCTGAAGCACCTGGGGCCGAACATATGGTCGAGGCGGCTCAGCCTGGAGCATCGTGTCGTTTACCTGGTAAGAGACGACAGGATCGACTTTCTCCAGGCCCGGTATCATTACTGAATTACCTTCCCTGGAAAAATAATAGTTGACAAACGTCAATATATATTGTATATTGTCAACCTACAGGGGAGAAGATGACGAACCACCCAGGAGCCAAGGAGCCCGAGACCCCGTTCGGCGTCCGTCTGAAAGCCGCCCGGAAGAGGGCCGGGCTCAGCATGGAAGACCTGGCCGGGCGGATCGGGGGGATGGTCACCAAGCAGGCCATCGGGAAGTACGAGACGGGCAGGATGATGCCCTCGCCCGAGGTCCTCGAGCGGCTGACGCAAGTGCTCGAGATCGCGCCTTTGCCGTCCCCGGCCCTGTTCGCGGAGGAAAGCAAACCGCTGGACCTGTCGGACTTGCGAGTTATTAGTGCACGGCCCGCAATTAGCCGTGAACAGCTTGAGCTCCCGGTCTCGAGAAGGCTGGGCCTTTTTCGGAGGTTGGGGAAGAAGCCGGTGGGAAAGGGCGATGTCGCTCCGGATGCGGTGTGCTTCAGCTTGAAGGCGGTGCGAGAAGAGGAACCGCCGGATGAGGGCCCGCGCCTCGGGAGC
>Ga0187861_10000517_pt1 | contig 44773 bp, 35 predicted proteins | sample June2016WEW_10_1_3_FD_132986 | JGI IMG/M metagenome (GOLD analysis project Ga0187861, IMG submission 132986) | Peatland microbial communities from SPRUCE experiment site at the Marcell Experimental Forest, Minnesota, USA - June2016WEW_10_100 | ecosystem: Environmental > Terrestrial > Soil >...
GATAGGCCAGCAGCCCCGCGGCAACCACCAGCAACGGGATGAACTTTTGCGCTTTCAACAACGCGACAGGTTACCCGGAATTGTTCCCGAAGACCACCTGATTCCTGCAAATCGGGAACTCCCGGCCACACCCTCGAGGTTTTACAACGAGTGCGTTGCGCGCATCGCGCAATTCCGATAACATCGCTCACCAATCATGGTCGCACTATCCGCAGGGCAGAACCGCGCTGCGTCGGGCGTGGCCGAACTTTCACGCGGACGCGTGCGCTTGCGCATCACGGGGGCCGACCGTGTGGCGTTCCTGCACGGACAGTGTACAAATGACATCAAGCGACTGGCCGTGGGGCAGAGTTGCTACGCGGCCTTTTTGAACGCAAAGGGGAAGATGCGCGGCGAGGGGCATGTCATTCGTTTGGCGGACGCGTTCTTGCTGGAGGCGAACCCCGGCCTCGGACCATCTCTGGAGGAATTCATCATCACGGAGGACGTGGTTATCGAGGACGTGAGCGCGACGTTGGGAGAATGGCTCGTGGTTGGTGAAGCGGGCACGGCCTTGCCGGCGAAGGCCCTGACCTTCAACCATCCGCTCGGCATGGGAGTGATCAGCGACGAGTCGATGACGGAAACGGTCAACGCAGAGACGTTGGAAGTGCTTCGTATTGAGGCGGCTGTGCCAAAGTGGGGCGAGGACATGGATGAGAGCACGATTCCGAACGAGGCGGGCCTTGAAGTGCGGGCAATCAGCTACGACAAAGGCTGCTATATCGGGCAGGAAACCATTGCGCGAATCAAAACGTACGGGCACGTGAATCGTCAACTGGCGCAGATGGGTTTGACGGGAGAGCGCGTGCCGTCGCGGGGCGATAGGATTTTTGCGGAGGAGCGTGAGGTGGGGCAGGTGACCAGCGCGACGCGTTCGACGCGACTTGGCAAATCACTGGCACTCGGCTATGTTCGGCGCGAGTTCGCAACGACAGGTGTCAAACTCAAGTGGAACAACGAAACTGTGGAGGTCTTGAGAGTATGCGGCGGATGATACAATGGGTCGGTGTGGCGGCAGCGGTATTTCTCTTGAAAGGAACCAGCATTATGGCGGCAGATACAGATCAGGTGGCAGTGGTGGAAACGAAGTTCGGCAAGATGGTGATCGAGTTTTATGACAAGGATGCGCCGAAGACGGTGGCGAATTTCAAGAAGTTGGCGAAGGACAGCTTCTACGACGGGACGGCATTTCACCGCATCATGGCCGGCTTCATGATCCAGGGCGGTGACCCATTGAGCAAGAATCCCGACAACCCGAACGTCGGCACCGGCGGGCCTGGCTACCAGATTGCCGCCGAGTTCAACACCAACAAACACGTGCTGGGTGTGGTCTCGATGGCGCGGAGCAACGATCCCGATTCAGCCGGTTCCCAGTTTTTCATCTGTCTTGGCGATGCCACGTTTCTCGACGGCAAGTACACGGCGTTTGGGAAGTTGATTGCGGGCGCCGATGTGCTCAAGAAAATCGGCAGTGTGCCGACCAAGATGAATGCTTCCGGCAGCGAGAAGAGCGCACCCGAACAACGAGTCGGTATCGAGCACGTGAAGATTGCTACCCGGCAGGAAGCGTTGAGCAAGTAAGGGGGCCTCCCCAAAACTTGGGGTTTTGCGCAAATCGCCCATATGCCGGGCCGTACCCCCGTCGGCGCACCCAACCGGCGGGTGCAAGGTCGTTCTCCGGGCTGCCGCCGTTACAACGAAACCGTGGCCAAAGGGTATTTTTTGGCCAGTTTTATTCAAATTTGAGGTTTTTTTGCCCTTCCGGGAGCCGGAAGGGTGGTAACCAGCGCCTGCCACAGGTTTGGCATAGGCCTGTGACGGTTTTGTGACGAATTTCTTAAGAAAAGTCTTGCATTAAAAGGCCACTTCTATATTATCCCCAATTGGAGAGGCAAACTAGGCCCTCATTGCGGGAAGGGCGAACATAAAAATAGGGAGAGGGGACAGATGAAAAAGTTTCTAGTTGCGAGTGTGGTAATGGCAGCAGCGGTATTATTGGGAGCATCAAGTGCCCGTGCGGACATTTGGGCTAGTGATACGTTCACTTACACAGACGGGGAGTTGTCAACCGTATCGAGTGGGACTTGGACCATCTTCAGCGGAACGGCTGGGGCCCTCCATGTTCTAAACAATGCGGCGACTATCACTGGAACCGGCACTCTGGATGAGTCAATTTCGCTCAGCGGCACCCATTCAAGCGATGCGGTCTTTGCAGGCTTTGATGCGGATGTCATTAGTTGGTCGCAGGCTTCCTCGGGCTCGAGCGGGTATTTTGCTCTGTTCAAGGACGCCTCGACGTTCAACTTCTTCGCAAGAACGTATGTGACGAATGTGACGGGGGGAGTGAAATTCGGAATAACAACCGGGGCAACCCAGCCGCCCATATGGTCGTCGACCGTGAGTCTCGGAACGACGCATCGTGTCGTTATAGAATTCGATCAGACGGGCGCTTCCCTAGGGGTTGACGCCACAGCCTCGCTATATCTCGACGGCACCCTCCAAGGAACCTCAGCCGCTGTGATCAACAGCAATTACAACATTTCCGCGTTTGGTCTGCGGCAATCCAACTCGGGCACAGAGGGGAACCTGACAGTTGACAATCTCGTAATCGGAGACGGGCTTGCGGCTGTCCCCGAGCCTTCGACCATGGCCCTGTTGGGGTTTGGTCTGGTCAGCATGCTGGCTCTCCGCCGTCGTGTTAGCCGCAAGTAAACAATCGCATTAAGTTCTGTCCCTTCGAGAAGCGCGGCCAAGTGGTCGCGCTTCTCTTTTTCGTTTCCCGCCATGGATGACAGGTGTAATCTCGTTCTGATGCAGCCCACGCCGAAGCCAGTTGACGGTTCCATGCTGCGACCGTGGGCCGTATATGTAACAGGGGTTGCCGATCAAGCCTGATTCTACCGAGGCGCGAAACGCGCTCGCGCGGCTACAAGCCCCCCAGTAAAAGGATTCTGACGAAAAGATCGACGGTACCATGAAGAACGCGTGGATCTCGCTGGCCGCAGTCTGCGCATTGGTCATCGGCGTGTACGCGTACATGGCCCAGCCGGGCGCATGGGAATCGTTGGGCCAGAATGCGGCTGACGCATACTACAATTCATTGGTGCAGGGCTTTCGTGCCGGCCAACTCAGCCTGAAGAAAGAGGTGCCTGCCGGACTCGCGCAACTCGCCGACCCCTACGATCCGGCTGCGAATGTTCTTTATCGGTCTGCGCTCCACGGGGTGCACGACCTGAGCTACTACAAGGGCCGGCTCTATCTCTATTTTGGGATTACGCCCGCCTTGATCTTGTTCTGGCCGTACGTCGCGCTGACTGGCCACTACCTATTTCACAGCCAGGCTGTGACGATCTTTTGTGCGATCGGCTTTCTGGCCAGCGTGGGGTTGTTGTACGCGCTGTGGCGGCGCTACTTTTCCGAAGTGGGCGTCGGGGTGGTGGCGGCCTGCGCGCTGGCGCTCGGCTTGGCGACGCTCGTGCCGGTGCTGTTGTCGCGGTGCGACGTTTACGAAGTGGCGATCAGTTGCGGGTATGTGCTGACGATGCTGGCGCTGGCGGCGATCTGGTGCGCGGTGCACGAGCCGGAGCGGCGCTGGCAGTGGCTGGCGGCGGCGAGTGTGGCTTACGGCCTGGCGGTGGGAGCGCGGCCCTCCTTGTTGTTCGGCGCAGTTATCCTGCTGGTGCCGGTGGTCCAGGCGTGGCGTGAACGGCGGCGGGTTTGGACTCTGTTGACGGCAGCGGTCGGTCCTATCGCGCTAATCGGGTTGGGGCTGATACTCTACAACGTCCGGCGATTCGATAGTCCGTTCGAATTCGGGCAGCACTACCAGTTGGCCGGGGAGCGGCAGGTTACGCAGCAAAATTTCAGTCTGCGTTATCTCTGGTTCAATTTCCGGGTCTATTTTCTGGAACCGGCACGATGGAGCGCCCATTTCCCCTTCGTGCACGGAATGGTCGTGCCACCCGCGCCTGCGGGCTATACGCAAGCTGGAAATCCCTTCGGCGTTCTGACCAACATTCCGCTGGTGTGGCTGGCGCTGGCGGTGCCGCTGGCGTGGCGGAGTCAGTCGAGGCAGGCAGCCTCGGTCTTGCGCTGGTTTGTGCTGGCTGTGGCCCTGCTGTTTGGGATGTGCGCGTTGACCCTAGGGCTCTTCTGGACTGCGATCTCCCGCTATGAGGTGGACTTCCTGCCTGCACTACTGCTGTTGGCGGTGGTTGGCATCCTCGGATGGGAGCGCGCCCTGGCCCCGACCTCGGAGTCGGGGCAAGCCTCGACCTCGGAGTCGAGGCAGGCTGACCGAGTCTGGCGGCATGCGGCGCGTTGGGGCTGGGGCCTGCTGCTGGGCTTCTCGGTGGCGTTTAACCTGTTGGCGAGCGTCGAGCAACGCGCCGACGTGCACTTCGGAATTGGGACTTCCCTCCTGCAGCTAGGCAGGATTCAAGAGGCGATCGGGCAGTATGAGCAGGCGCTGCGGATCAAGCCCGATCTTGCCGAGGCGCACTACAACTTGGGGCTAGCCTTGGCGAAAGGGGGCAGAATTGAGGAGGCGATCAACCATTGGGAGCAAGCGCTGCGAAGCAAACCCGATTACGCCGAGGCGCACTACGATCTGGGGTTCGCCCTGATCCGACTGGGTAGGGTGCAGGAGGCGATCAACCATTGGGAGCAAGTGGTACGGATCAATCCCGACCATGCCGAGACGCAGTACAACTTGGGAAATGCCCTGCAGCAGGTGGACAGGCTCCACGACGCAATCGATCGCTATGAAGAGGCGTTGCGGATCAAGCCCGATTACGCCGAGGCACACTACTATCTGGGGATCGCCCTGATCCGACAGGGCCGGCTGCCGGAGGCGATGGAACATTGGGAGCAGGCGGTGCGGATCAACCCCGATTACGCCAAGGCCCACTACAACCTGGGCGTGGCATTGGAGCAAATGGGCAAGATCAAGGAAGCCATCGGACATTACGAGCAGGCAGTGCGGATCAAACCCGATTACGCCGAGGCGCAGGCCAAACTGGCCCGCCTGCGGGCGGTTCTGCCGGAGCGGTAGTCCAGCCCGGATGCCACTCGAACAAACCGCTGCGCCAGAATTACGCTTTTCCCAAAAGAAGTGTGACGCGTAGGCGTGCTACGGTGTTCTGCGCGGGAGAAAGGTCCTCTCAATTCCCGCTGCTCGCTTGCCGAATCCGTACCGGGCGGTTAGCATCGGCGGAATGATTCGGGCTGGGATAAAACCGCTAACGATGTGGTGGTGCGTGTTCGCGGCCTTCACGGTGATCAGTCTTTGGCCGATCTGGTCGGAACGCTTTCCACCCATGCAGGACTACCCCGAGCACCTTGCCCGCGCCCGCATGTTGTGCACACCACAAGATTCCGCCCTCGATTTCCACCAGAATTTCGATATTCACTTGCGTCCCTTGTACGCGTCTTTCTTTCTGGTCACGATCTTCTTTTCAAAGTTTGTCGGCCTCGAATGTGCGGGAAAACTGGCCATTTCACTTTACGTCGTTCTTGTCATGACGTTGGTGCTGGTCCAGGCGCGCCGTTCGAGGCTGGAGGTCCCGCCGTGGGGACTCTTGTTGTTTTTTCCCCTGGCATTCAATCAACAGTACTATTTGGGATTCGTGAATTTTTGCTATTCCGTGCCCCTGCTGCTGCTCACGCTCCTTGACCAGCAAGATCTCGCATCCGCCCCGCTCGGTCGTTGGAGAATCGGCAAGCAATGCCTTCTGCAAGCGGTGTTATTCATCACCCATCCCTTCACATTTCTCATTTACCTCGCATTGGCAACGGTGGCCGCAACTTTTCGCTGGCGAGATCGAACCCGGGCCAAAAGAATGGCCGTCTCCCCACTCATCGGACTTGTCCTGCTTTTCGCGTGGCTTGTCGTCGCGAAACGAATCGGCCTTTTGTCAGGCGTCTCCAGCCAGAGCGCCTTCGGCTGGAAACCCCTCAGCGAAACGATTGGATTCTATTGTTGCATGTTCACGGGGATGCGTTGGCATGATGGCGTGGATTCGAACATCGCCGTAGTTTGGATGATTGCGCTCGCCTGTTTGATCTTCGCCTGCTTCACAGACGACGAACCAACGCACCGCTTCCCGCACCACGTAGTCGCTTTCTTTGTTCTGACGACATTGGCGATGCTGGCGTTGCCGTTTTTTGTGAACGACAGCGAGTCTACGGTGCACTACACGTTTTTTAATTTCCGAATATCGTCCATCTCCTATTTCATGCTGGGCTGGCTGGTCGGCACCGTAAGGTTTCGAGGCCCGTGTGCCGCGCTCTTTGTTGGCTGTCTTCTGGTCATCTTGCTGGCTTCGGCGGGCAAACAGATGGAGATTTCACGCGGCATCCAGGAGATTGCACCAATCATCGAGAAGATTCCCCCCAACGAAAGGATTTTGCCGCTGGTTTTCAATCGAAGGACTCCAGAGCTTGACCCGGTATACTTCCAAGTGCATCTACATGCCCCGGAGTACTATCACGCGCTGGTAGGAGGAGGAGTCACCCCGTATTTTTTCCCTGATCCCCTCCACCCCGCAACGCTCAGGCCGGGCGCCGCGCCGCCTGCTCCCAACGAAGACATGCCGTTCTTATTCAGGTGGGACCAACACGGGTCCGGGTACCGGTATTTTCTCACCCGTGACGCTCCGATGGATTTTGTCTGGTACCTGAGCGAAACCACCGAACTCAAAGCACGCTCCGGAAAGTGGCTTCTGTTTGAGCGCAAACCGGAAGCAGCGACGAACCGGAATACGGCGCGATAGTCCACGGCAAACGAGAGTCCATGCGCGAAATGGCAAACGGAATCTTCACCTGCGGCGGGGCGTAGACCGACATGCCCTGCGATCTGAGCGGCTACGCAATCCGATTGGACGACGGAGCCATCCTCATTGACCCGCCGTCGAAGCGTTAGTCGCCGATCCTGTAAACGAAAAGCGTGTAGCCGACTCTCGGTCAATCGATTGGTGTTGCTCGCGCAACCACGCCCATTCGGGCTGCATGAGAGCCATCGCGGAGATCACGAGCGTACCCTGTTGAAGGTTGCGCGCTTCCGGCGCTTCCACGACGGTGGACTTGATGCCGTACATGGCTGTATGAGGAGCGAGCGAGGGGGCGTAGAAACCTGGTCCTGTGGCATTTGCTGGTTGATGGCCTACGTCTATGCGAATCCGGGCCGTAAAGGGCCAAAGAAGCGGGGTTTTCGGCAAATTTGACATTTTTCACCCTCTCGACCCGAGGCTTGACCAGAGGGTGGTAACCGCTTCCGGCACATGTCCGCCATGGGCTTACGACATAATTACTTGTGACGAAAATCATCAGAAAAGTCTTGCATTAAAAGGCCACTTGTGTACTATCCGCTATTGGAGAGGTAGATTTTCCCACCAGCGAGTTGGGCAAATCAGGAAAAGTCGAGAGGGGAGATACGAGGCAATGAAAAGCTTTGCGAGATTCCTAGCGGTTATGGCGGTGGCGGTTTTGGCGGTGAACGCACAAGCACAGTTCTCGTTGACGGGCACCACGTACAATCAGAATTTTGATAGTTTGGGTTCCGCTGGAACCAGCCTGGCGGGGTTAACGGGCTGGGCCGCCGGCACGAACCCACCGACTCAGAGTGCGAGCGGGGACGCCAGTGGGAAAGTACAGGGTGCGATACAGAACGTTCCTACCCTTTTGGTCGGGACCGGCAGCGACAATACTGGCGGAAATTATAATTTCGGGTCTACTGGTTCTGGCGAGCGCGCCTTGGGTTCGCTTGGTTCAGCGTCGAAAACCAGGCTGACGGAATTCGAGTTTGTCAACAACACTGGGAAGACGATCAGTGACTTGGCGATTTCCTACACGGGCGAGGAGTGGCGTTTAGGAAAAACCGGGAATGACACCTCGACGAGCCAACCCGACACCCTGTCGTTTGCCTATAGTGTTAACGGGACCGCTTTCACGCTTGCCGGAAGCTCGTTCAACTTTGTTTCGCCCACAACTTCGGGAACCGTTGGGGCTTTGGATGGGAACGTCAATCACACCACGAATCTCGGCGGCACATTGACTGGCATTAATATCGCGAACAATGCAACCTTTTATCTGCGCTGGATTGATCCCGATAGTACTGGTAGTGACAACGGCCTCGCAATCGACGATGTCGCTTTGACGGCGATACCGGAGCCATCCACGTTCCTAATGGTCGGAGCGGGCCTGATCGGTCTGTTGGCCATACGTCGTCGTCGCTCGTAGTTCGACGCACCAAGTTTCTTCTCTCTTACGGGTCGCCTCGGGAAACCGGGGCGACCCCTTCAGTTTTTCTGGCGATGAGGAGGGGACTGCGTGTAGTGTAGGAAGTGCATGCGACTGGTCTGCCTCTTTCTTCTGTTTTTGGCGTCCCACGCGTTGGGCCGCGAAGTGTCCATCACGATTCTGCACACCTGCGATCTTCATGGGAACGTATTGCCCACGGAAAGTTATGAAGGCAAGACGAACGTGGGCGGCATCGCCCGTTGTGCCACCATGATTCGTCGGGTCCGTGGCCAGGAGAAGAACGTGTTGCTGGTGGATGCCGGCGATACGCTCCAGGGCACTCCGGTCAGCTTTCTCAGCGACGGCCAGGTGATGGTGAAGTGTTTGAACCAATTGCATTACGATGTCTGGACGTGGGGCAATCATGAGTTCGACTGGGGGTTGGACAAGCTGGTCGCCTGCGCCGAGCGTGCCGAGGCGCCGATCGTCGCCGCCAACGTACGAGGGGCAACGGACGGTGGGAATCCGATCTCCCGGCGAATCGTCTCCCGGCTGAAGCCGTATCTCGTGCGGGAAATCGACGGGGTCAAGGTGGGCATCATCGGGCTGGACACGCCCGGTGTCCCGAGTTGGAGCCGACCGCGGTTGATCGACGGATTGGAGTTCGAGGACTCCGTGGACACCTTGCACAAGGTCATTCCCGAAGTCCGCGCGGCGGGCGCTCAGGTCCTGGTGGCCGTTTGCCATCAGGGTTACCGCGAAGGTGGAGATGATCATGCCAACCAAATCAATGCCATCGCCCGCAATTTCCCCGAGTTGGATGTAATCATCGGCGCACACACGCACCGCAATTTTCCTGAATTCAAAGTGAGCCACGTGTTGTATTGTCAGGCCGACTATTACGGCATCCATCTGGGTCGCGTGGATCTGGTGTTCGATACCGAGAAAGGCCGCGTGGTTCAGCGCCAGTCCAACACGCTGGTGATGGACGAGAACGTGCCGCTCGACGACGGAATACTCAGGCTCACGAGTGCGGAAGTCGAACGCGCAGAGAAAGCGGCGAGCGCCACCCTCGGTGAAGCTACCGATGAATTCATATCCCGCGCCCTGCCGCGCAAGGAGACCCCGATCCACGACCTGATTTTCGAGGCAATCGCTGACACACTGCGCGGGCGCGGTGTGAAGGTGGACGCGGTCGTCCATGGGATTCAGGATCGGCGTGACGGTTTGAAGAAGGGCCCGGTCACCGTCGGCGATGTGTGGAAGGTCGTGCCGTACGAGAACACGATCGGGATCGTGCAGTTGCTGCCGGGCGAATTGCGTGAGGTGCTGGAGGAGGATCTCGACGCCTACGACAACAACGCCTTTCGCGGCATCTGGGGACTGAAATGGACGTTCGATCCGTCGGCGGGGAAGGGGCAGCGAACCATCACGCTACGGCGCGGCGATGGCTCGCGGTTGGATGAGAAGCAGAGACTGGTGGTGGCATTTAACAGCTACGACCTGGCCAGTGGCGGGCAGCGCTGGAAACGATTGCGGGAGTTGGCGGATCGACCCGAGTCGAAACTCGTGGAGTACGACTTTCAAACGCGGGACGCGGTCATCAACTATATCCGCAAGCGCGGCACGATCACGCCGGCCGTTGCCAACTGGTGGATGGCCAAACGCAACGCCAAGGCGGGCAACTCGTCCGAAGACAACTAGCCTACGGGGTTGCAAGCTTCACAGCGCCCGGTGCCTCGGGGATGATCACCGGTTTGCCCTCGGAAATCTTGACGGGACCTGTAACCGTAAGGGCCCGGCCCGGCTGCAGTTCGGCGACCGCCAGTCCGGTCAATGCCTTCTCCCCGAGCACGACTTGGATTTCACCCGTTGCGTCCTGAACGCTGAGGCGCTGACCCTTGTCGATCTTGTCGGAGCCGGAAATGGTTCCTGAAATGACCACGACGCGGTCAGCCCAATCCCCCTTGATCTTGCCAATAGTGGTCGCTGTCGGTGTCGGAGGGGCTTTGGGCGGCGTGGGAGGAGCTGGAGCCGGCGGAGTCGGCGGCGGCGGAGTCGGTGACGGCGCGGGAGCGGGTACTGGTGACGTGGCAGTGCCGCTCACCAATTGCACGGCATCTGCGTTCGGAATTCTGAGCTGAAGTTGATCTCGATAAGTGCTGACGGTGACGTTGGCGCGGATGACGTTTCCCGTACCCACCTTCGAGGCGAGTTGGGTCTGAAGGTTCGACCAGTAGACGAGCGAGACGGACGCGTCGCCTTCGCTCAGAGTGACGATATAGGGCGCACGCTCGCTGGTGGGCAGCCGGATGTTCGAAATAGTGGCCTGCACCGTGATGTGTTGATTCGTCAACGCTTTGGTGATCTTGGCGACAGGTGTGAGGGGGACGTCGCTTGCCAGGGCGGGGGCTTGCCCCGCCAAATTCGTACAGAGTACACCGACAAAAATGGGCAGAAACCACCGGCGTATCGGGTTTTCCGCAGAAGTGAGTCTGCTCCTTAAACGAAAGCAATCAAGCCTTGGCATCATGACTTTCTCCCTTGCGCAAGCACGTAAACCGCATTCCCACCAACAACGGGATTGATTCTTCCAGCGAAGAGACGAAGCCGCAAGGAAAAACTTGACCCCGAGGAAGATACATATATGCGCCGTGGCATGTTAGCTGCTCATCGTTGCGTAGGAGTTTTGCGGTGGCAATCAGATACTGACCAGCAAGTTATGCCGAATTTTACATATCAAGCGCGCAACGCGGCCGGGCAATCCGTCGGCGGCGACACCGAGGCGGTGGATCAACAAGCCGCGGCGATGGCGCTCATGGATCGCGGCCTGATGGTTGTTTCTCTGCGGGCATCGGTTGGTCGAAAAGGAGCGCGAAAGCGTCGGCAGGGCAAGGTCAAGTCGCAGGACTTGGTCGTGTTCACTCGACAACTGGCCACCATGATGGACGCGGGTTTGCCACTCGTGCAGACATTGACGGCGCTCGAAGAGCAGACCGAGAGTCCGGTCTTCAAGCCCGTCCTGCGCACCATCACGGAGAGAGTGGAGCAAGGTCACGCGTTCTCGGAGGCGTTGGCCGAGCATCCCAGGGTTTTCACCAAGCTATTCGTGAGCATGGTGGAAGCCGGGGAAACAGGTGGCTTGCTGGCGGAGATTTTGGATCGGTTGGCGAGTTATCTGGAGTCGACCGCCCGGCTGAAGAAGAAGGTGAAATCGGCGATGAGCTATCCGGTGATCGTGTGTTGCATCGCCATGTCGATCGCCCTGTTTTTGATCGTCAAGGTCATCCCGATCTTTGCCGACATCTATAAGGACTTCGGCGCGGCATTACCGACGCCGACACAGATTCTGATCGATATCAGTAATATCATTCGCACATACTTTCTGCTGACCATCGGTGCGGCGGGTGGATTCGTCTTCGCCCTGGTGAAACTCAAGCGCACCAGGAAGGGGACGGCCATTTGGGATCGCACCAAGTTGCGATTGCCCGTGTTCGGGAAACTCGTCCACAAGATTGCCATCTCGCGATTTTCGCGCACCTTTGCGGCGTTGCTGAGGAGTGGCGTGCCGATTCTGGAAACCTTGCGCATCGTTGGTCAATCAGCGGGCAATACTGTCGTCGAGACGGCCGTCGAGAAGACAGCAGCGAGCATCGAGCGCGGCGACAATCTCGCGGTGGCCCTCGGTCAGCATCGGATTTTCCCGCCCATGTTGGTGAGGATGGTCTCGGCGGGCGAGCAGACAGGCAAGGTGGACGTGATGCTGGAAAAGATTTCTGATTTTTATGATGAAGAGATCGAGGCGACACTGTCGGGCTTGACGTCGTTGATTGAGCCGTTGCTGATCGTGTTTCTCGGCGTCGTGGTGGGCGGTATTGTCATTTGCATGTTTCTGCCGATCTTCAAACTCAACCAGATTGTACAGTTTTAGGGTGGCACGGGCGAAATCGGACAAGAGGCCGCAAGAGCTGAGCGGACTGGAGGGATTTAATGGCCAAGATAATCATAGTCGATGACGATCCAGCAATGGTGTCGGTGCTTTCGGAGGTGTTGCGAGAGCATCACCATGAGGTGATACCGGCGAGCGGGCCCGAGAAGGCGTTTCAACTCGTCAAGGAACAATCGCCTGATCTGGTGCTGGCGGACATTGAGATGCCTGAGGGCAAGCCATTGGGCCTTAAGTTATTGCAACAAGTAAAGGACTATAACCAATCCATCCCCACGATCATGATCACGGGGCAGGGCACCAAGGAGCGCGCGGTACAAGCGCTCCGAGCCGGTGCGCACGATTTCATCGAAAAACCGTTTCAGATTGACGAGTTGGTCAAGCGTATCGACAACGCGCTACTGCAGCAGAAGGCGGTGCATGCTCTCGAGGAGAACGTGGAACTTCGCCGCCAACTCCAGGATAAATTCCGCTTCGACTCGATGATCGGCACCAGCTCCCGCATGGAATCCGTCTACCGCCTGATCGAACGCGTGGCCAACACTGAATCCACCATACTCATCCTTGGCGAAAGCGGCACGGGCAAGGAGTTGGTCGCCCGGGCGCTTCACTACAACAGCCGCCGAGCGGCCATGCCGTTTGTCGCCGTCAACTGCAGCGCCCTTCCCGAGCACCTGTTGGAGTCGGAACTCTTCGGCCACCGCAAGGGCGCGTTCACGGGCGCCGCGTTTGACAAGATGGGCCTGTTCCAGCACGCCGATGGCGGCACGATTCTGCTGGATGAAATCGGCTCGATGGCGCCCAGTTTGCAGAGCAAGTTGCTCCGGTTTTTGCAGGACAAGGAACTGCGCCGCGTGGGGGATACGGATACCATCAAGGTTGACGTCCGCGTGCTGGCCTCGACCAATGAGCCCCTCCAGCAGAAGATGATGGACAAAGGGTTCCGTGAAGACCTGTATTACCGCCTCAGCGTCATCCCGATCCAGCTACCAGCGTTGCGCGAACGCGTCGAAGACATTCCCCTGCTGGTGAACCATTTTATCCACCAAATCGCGAAGCAGCAGGGAACACCGGCGCCTCACATCTCCGACGAGGTGCTGAGTGTGATGAAGGTGTACCGCTGGCCCGGCAACGTGCGCGAACTGCAAAACGCCATCGAGCGGGCGTGCGCGCTTTGTGATGGCGGTTCGGTGCTGCTCAAGGATCTGCCCGAGCGTGTACTCGAAGTGGTGGCGGGTGTCAACGTCATCCCAGAACGTATCGATTCCCAGCCGTCCGCCGCGCGACCAACGGGAGCGCACGAGATGCCGGAGACCGTCATCGATCCGATGCTGGTGGAGAAGGCGGCCGGCGCCGCCCAATGGAGCAAGGGTCTGGCGCCCATGCAACTCAAGGAATTCCTGCATCGTCAGGAAGTCGATTACATCGAGCAGGTGATTGAGACTGCGGGCGGCGACAAGGAAAAAGCCGCGCAAATGCTCGGCATCAGCATGGCCACGCTCTACCGCAAGCTCGCATCGCCGAGTTTGGAAGATGAGGCTGAGGTCGTCCAGCGACAAGCCATGTAATACGAGACCGGCTTCCCACAGAAAATCTCTTTTTTCTGGACTCGCAAGAGGCTTGTCGGCTGGCGTGCAGTTCTGTTTCCCGCCCAAGCGATGGTTCGTTCCTGCGTTCAATTGTGTGCGGGAACGCCGCTTTTTGTCCGCCGGGTGGGTTGCAAAGCTGCAAGGATTCTCAGTTTGTTGGGGAAAGACGCAGCAAACCATCAGAAATGAGCGGACCACGAGACGGCACCACGCTGGAAACGGTTGCTGGCATTAGGGTTGCTTAAACTAGTTGGTGTGGAAGTAGAAAACTTCAAGGAAAGGCAGGTGAAACAGATGAATAACAAAATCCGCAAAGACCGCTCGGCGTTCACCCTGGTAGAAATCATGATTGTGGTTGCCATCATTGGGTTGCTCGCCGCGCTCGCGATCCCGGGTTTCGTCAAAGCTCGTAAACAGTCTCAGGGCCGCCGCATTATGAATGACTGCCGTCAGATGGACGCCGCCATTGACCAATGGGCGCTTGAGACGGGGCAGACCGATGGCGCGACCATCAACACGACAGGAGCGGCGACGTACCTGAAGACGCAGTGGAAAACCACGGACCTGCTGAACAACGCGTATAGCCTTACTGTTGTCGGCACGACCCAGATATCGATCAGTGTGAACTCAAAGAGTTCCCTGGCCGGTGTCGGTATCGACTGGGGTAACTACTAAGCTGGTACTCTCAGTCCAAGCGCGGAAGCGCTTTTAGGTTGAATGCGCCAGAGGCAGGAGGGAATTCCTCCTGCCTCTGTTGCAAGAGCCGGGGAAATCGAAAAGAGTTACCGAAAAGGAGGGGAGTTCAATGCGGACGCGGTGGAAATCGCTGTGCCGCCCCGGGGCGTTCACTCTTGTGGAAATCATGATCGTGGTGGCCTTAATTGGGTTGCTCGTAGCGCTGGCAATTCCCAGTTTCATCAAAGTCCGGAAGCAATCACAAGGCAAGCGGATCATGAATGACGCCCGCATCATCGATGCGGCCATCAACTCGTGGGCGCTGGAGAACGGCATAGCCGATGGCGCCACGGTGGACCTTGTGGCGGCCGCCCAGTACACGAAATCGGGCTCGATTAGCACCGTCGATATACTGGGGAACCCTTACGGCATGTACGGCGTTGGAGACAGTCAGATAACAATTTCGGTGCGAACGAAGGCGGCCCTTGACGGGGTGAATATCGACTGGGGAGCTTACTGAAGGAGGAGTTGTTGGGGCGATCAGGATTAGGATCCCCACGGGTCGCTTGTCCCCGCCGCAGAGCGTTGGTTGCAGGTTCATTCAGTGCTGAAACTCCCTTCCGAAGTACTGGCACATCAGATGCTTATTAACTAGTGGGATTTGGCAAAAACCATGTTTTTTCGACGCAACAAGAAACGCAAACTCGAGATGGCATTGGGCATCGACCTTGGAGCGAGCCAGATCAAGGCCGTTGTCGTTCGCCAGCTTCGGGACAAACTCGAATTGGTCGAGTACGCGGTGCATCCGCTCGCGACCACTCCTGCCAAGGCCTATCGGGGACCCGAATTTGCGGCGGAACTGCAAGCACTGGTGGACAGTCTGAAGACCACCGAGCGTCGCGCGTTCGTGACGATTAGCTGCAGTTCGGCGATGGTGTGCCAGGCCGAGTTCCCACCGGTTCCGCTCGATGAGATCAAGAGCGCCTTGAAACTCAACAGTTCGGGCTACCTGCGCCGCGACTTCTCGTCGTACTACCTGGATGCCTTTGAGCTGAAGAAGGGCACCGAGGGGGCCAAGAGCAAGGGGAAGACTCCCGCCAAAGTCGAGGACGCAGCGAAGACCAAGGACGCGACCAAGGCGAAAGACAAGGAGATGGTCAAGTCAACCGTGCTGGTCGGCGGTGCAACCAGGGAGGAAGTGGACGCCTGCCGGGATGCACTCATCGCCGCCAAGATCAAACCCAACGTGATCGAACTGGCCGCCGTGTCCGTCATCAACGCATTTCGAATCAGCCACCCCGAGATCAAGGACGAAGTCATTGTGCTTGTGGACATGGGCGCGCGCATGACCAGTATCAACTTTCTGCTCAGCGGCATGCCGCTGATCACGCGCATCATGCATTTCGGCGGCGCGCAGCTCAGCGAATACATTGGCCAGGTTCTCATGTTGAAACCGCAGGAGGCCGAAGAAGAGAAGCGCAAGATGTCCGCGCCAGTCCAGGAACTTGTAAAGACCGCGATCTCGCCGCTGGCCCGGGAAATCCGATCCTCCATCGATTTCTTTGAAAGACAACATGATCTGCATGTCCGACGGATTTGCGCCTGTGGCGGCTCGGCTTGTTCCCCGCAAGTACTGACGATCCTGGGGGAGGCTGTGGGCGCACAGATCGAGTGCTGGAACCCGGTGAAGGGCCTGGATGTGAGCCATTTCAACGGAGAAAGCGAACGCGTGCTCGCCATTGGTCCATCTCTGGCGGCCGCCGTGGGGGTCGCGGCTGCCCGATTGTCATGAAGGACGACTCGCAATGACGACCGCCATTACCCTCAATCTTCTGGCCGAAGAACAGCTGGCGCAGGTAGCGCGCGCCCGCGATCCCGTCAAGCTGTTCACCGCCGTTGGCTTGGGCGTATTGACAGTGGCTGTGGCGTGGGGCGGCATACTCTCGGCGGTGCTGATACAGAAACAGACGGAATTGCAGGGACTGGAAGCGCAGTGGAAGAAGGCGAACGACGTCGGCGCCGAGGAAGGTGAATTTCAAAGGACCAGCGCCGCCGCGGACGAAATCATGACGCTGAATCATTCGCGGGTGTTGATGGCGCCGCAGTTGGCGCTCGTGAAGGACCTCATTCCGCCGTCGGTTCAGCTCTCACAACTCAATTTTGCGCTGAGCGTGGAAACGACAGAATCGGGCGGCGGTGGTGGCGGCGAAGAAGGCACCGAGTCCAAGCACCCGAGCCGTCCGAAGCGGGTCGAGCGGCTCGTGATGCGGATGGAGGGAGTGGCCTCCAGCAGCCGGCCCGAACTGGAGGTTGATCAGTTTTTGAAGGCGTTGCGCAGCAATGCGCGCTTTAGTGCTCTCGTCGAAGACATCCAGTTGCGCTCCATCTCCCGCACGTCCAGCGACAAGGCGCGCCAAACAATTACCGGAGCCAGTTTCGTCATCGAATGTTGGTACAAAGAGAAGGCAGCGAAATGAAGAAAGGCTATTTTAGCAAGCTGCCCAAGGAAAAGCTGCAGAAAGTCGTGCTCATCTGCATCTTGACGCTGATTGCGGTGGTGGGCGTGGTTCAGTTCTACTTGCTCAAGAACTGGAGCGCACTGGCCGAGACGCAGGCGGGCATCGTGAAGCTCAATGACCAGATTCGACAGGCCGACCGAAAGGCCCGCAGCGCCGCGCAGGATGTTGCCTACCGCGCGGAAATGAAGGCATTTGTCGAAGCCCAATGGGCGGCCATGGTCAACGGGGATCCCTTCGCCTGGGTCGTGCGCGAGATCAGCCTGTTTGCCGAGCAGCATCCCGTCCACATCGGCGGGTTGCACCCCGGCAGCAAGGCCGAGTCGGATGGAAAATCCACGTCTCCGATTTACAGGACACGCATCGAGTTCTCAGGCACGTATGATCAAATTGGCGTGTTCGTCCGTGATTTGGAGAACAGGTTTCCGACGAGTGAGATCCAGACTTTGTCTATCTCCGGCAGCGCGGATGACAAGGGCGAGCACACAGGCGCGCTGGATATCGGATTGCGGATGCAGCCACCGGAACCGTCCAAGAAAGCAGAGGCGAAGAAGATAACATGAAGTTGCATGCTCCACCAGCAATCTGGACACACCGTGCCTGGCCGGATGACAGTGTTATGGTCGAGGAGAATCGTCCGGCCACGAGGGACACCTTAGCAGCCAAGGCCGAGCGTGAGTTCGTGGTTCGTCAACGGGCAGGCAGTGACAGTCTCTCGACGGCCATGCATATTGTCAGGATCCTGGCGTTTTGTCAGGCGATCTTTTTTCTCGCACTATTTTTGTTCCTTTGCGCGCGGGCCGGGGCGGCTCCTGAGAGTAAGGCGGAGTCACGCCTCGCTTTGACTTCCTCCACGTATGCAACCGAAGCCGTGCGGGATCCGTTTGGCGCGGAAGTCCCCAGGACCTCAGGCACAACGGCTGGCGGTTCCACCGGCGCCGCTGGCGTCGAAGGTTTCAAGCTGATGGGCATTCTGTACAACGCGGCAAGTCCGTCAGCGCTGGTGAATAACCAGCTCGTGGAATTGAACAAACCCGCCCGGATGCAGACCGGGCAGGGAGAAGTGGAAGTCAAGGCCGTGACGATTACGCGCGATCTGGTCGTGTTGGAAGTCGGGGGACAAAAGATGGAACTACGGCTCGGTGGAACTGATCGCGACAAAGGATCCAAGTGATCGAGCAGCCACCGGCGTTGGTGCCGAGAGCTATCGGGGCTGGCCCAGATGCTGCTTATTTCAGGGAGGTTGAGATGAAAACGCAACGATTGCTGACCCTGTGCCTGTTGGGCGCGCTGGGTATGGGCTCGCTGGCTTACGCCGACGGCCCCGCCCCATCGAAGAAGGCTCCGGAGACCGCCCCGGTGGTCACCTCGGCAGTTGCCTCGGCGCCTGTGGCCGCGCCAGCCGCGGTCGTTGCCTTGGCGCCTGCCGTCGCGCCAGCCGCAGTCGCGGCGCCACCGCCCGCGGAGGAGCCGATCGAAATCGGCTACATCGAAGCGGACATCCAGAATGTTCTGCGCACGCTGGCGGCAAAAGCGGGCATCAATCTGATTCTGGGCGATGAAGTGACCGGCAAGGTTACGGTGAACTTGAAAGGCGTTTCGTACGAGGAGGCGATGCAATTGATCGCCGAGTCCAAGGGGTACGCGTATGTGAAGGACAAGACGGTGGTCAAGATCAAGTCGCGGGAGTCACTGGACGTGGAGCCTGTGGAAATGCGCGTGCACACGTTGAGCTACGCCAAGGCCGATGATGTGAAGAAGACGTTGACGAGCTTACTTACGAAGCAGGGGAAAATCGAAGTGGACGAGCGAAGTAATACGCTCGTGCTGTCGGACACTCCTTCGTCTCTCACAAAACTTTCCTCATTGATCGAACAACTCGACACGCAGACACCGCAAGTGTTGATCGAGGCGAAATTTGTCGAAACCACGAAGAATCCCAGGAAAGACCTCGGCATCAACTGGGGCAACACGTTGCTCAACCACCAAGTCCAAATACGTCGAGCTGACCCGACTACGCCGATCCAGGACCCGACCAATCCAGGTCCCTTCGAGTGGTCCAAGAACCTGGCGGGCGGGGCGTGGACTCCGTCCACCATGATTTTGGATGCGGGCGAGGCCGGCATGGTCTTCTCGTTCTTGAGTCAAGACACGGACACCGAGTTGCTCGCCAATCCGCGGGTGGTGACCACGGACAACAGCAAGGCGCGCATCTCCATCGCCACGCAATATCCGATTCCGAATTTTTCCTTTAGCGAGCAGACGGCATCGCTGCAGATCTCAGGGTTTGAATACAAGGACATTGGCATCATCCTGAACGTGCTGCCGCGAATCAATAAGAATGATTTTGTTACCCTGGACGTGACGCCCGAAGCGAGCAGCTCCACGGAAAACGCGACGTTGCAGAGTGGCGGCGGTAACGCCGTGTCGATTCCGATCATCAACGTGCGCACGGCGTCGACCACGGTGCTCATCAAGAGCGGCAACACCCTGGCGATTGGCGGTCTCATGCGTCAGGACGTAAGTGACAACTATACGAAAGTCCCGCTCATGGGGGATGCACCGTTGGTGGGACGGCTTTTCCGCAGCAAGAGCCTGAGCAAAAACAAGCGTGACTTGCTGATTTTCCTCACCCCGACGATTGTGCGGCCTGAAGCGCAAACGGGCTACGAGAAGTATGCGAACGGATACCCGAACCGAGAAGTCTACACGACCGACAAGTGGATGCCGAAGGACAACGCGAAGCCGCGTACGATGTTCGGTTTGTTCGGCAATTCGGCGGAGAAAGAGAACGCGCCCGTCCCGCAGAATTTCGGACCGAAGTGATTTGCGAGACCGCGTTGTTGGTTCCCGAGAGGTGAGGGCCGGAACCATCATGGTGGGAAGGGGCGTCCCAAGTCGGACGCCCCTCACACTATGGCAATGCTTCTTAATTCTGAGGCGGCACTGCCGCCAGGTGAAATTGGGGATCTCTTTGAAACCCCAAGTTTTCCGCATTTTCCTTTCCGGCGCCGCAATGGGTACATGAATTGCTTCCATGGAATTGGAAGGTTTTTTCGATGAGCGCAGGAGAGACGATGACTCGGGAGCAACTCAAAGCCAAAGACGGATTCACCCTTGTGGAAACCGTTCTGTCGGCCATGGTCCTGGGCATCGCCCTGGGCGCCTGCATCCTCAGCTTCAGCATGGCCATGCGGATGGTGAATACGGCGGGCAATCAGATGACCGCGGTGCATACGGCCCGCAACGCGCTGGAGTCACTGCGCACGAACAGTTTCACCAGCACTGCGTTGACCGCAGGATCGCATACGTTTTCCAACGCCTACTTCACGGCGCCCTATACGGTGACCAGCGTTGATGCCTGTAACAAGACGGTGGCAGTGAGCGTGCCCTACTTGAACAAAATCCACGGCGGTTCATCCACGAACGTCTTGACGACGATACTCTGTTCAACATTGCACCCATGAAAACCTCCTGGCTAACCGGGCGAAGATCGTCGGGCGGGTTTACACTCGTGGAAATGGCGATGTCGTTCGCCATTATCACCCTCGTGACCATCGGGGCATTCAACGTGTTCGTTTCGTTTCTGCGCTCGTATAACTCGTCGACGTTGATGCGCACGGCAGCGGGACGCGCCAGCACGGGCATGGAACGTATGGTGTACGGAGTCGGCACCAACATTGGTTTGCGCGAAGCGGCGGCCAGCAGCGTTACGGTGACCTACTCGAATACCACGGATTGGACATTGACATACACCAACACCACCGACTCCACCGCGAAGTATTTCAAGTACACCACCAGCAAAAAAATGATCACCGACTGGGCGGGGAAACTGATCTGCACCAATGTGATTTCGTCGACGGCCACGGACCTCTCGAACGGTTGCCAGATTACGCTGTCAGTTACCGAGAGCGGGGGCGGTCGCGTGATGACCAATTCCGTGATGACATTTGTCCAGTTTAGAAACTAGGCTTGAGAACGGAATGAATGACATTCGTAAAAAAAGAGGGTGCACATGAAGGGATTCAATCACATTCATCGGGATCAGCAGGGTTCGATCCTGCTCGTCGTGCTGGGGTTCCTCTGCATCACGATCGGGTTGGTCATCACGATCCTGGGCGTTGCCAGCAACGCTCGAAGGATTTCCCAGGAGCAAGTGGACATGGAGAAAGCCATGTACGTGGCCGAAGGCGGCTTGGAACGCGGCGCCCGCTTCATGCAATCGAATCTCAACGTGATCGTTAGTTCGTCCACCGGCTGTACCAATGGCAGTGGGAGCATCGGGTCGGGGAGCTACACTTTTTCCATCATCCGGTCCAACGGTGCCTCCAGCACGTACTTCATTATCGCGACCGGAACTGTGAGCAGCGCGAGGTCGGGCGTTGGCGTAACACGGGTGTGCAAGCTGCTCAATGTCTACCAGCCGACCTACGCGCAATTTTCCTTGTGGAGCGCCACCAACGGCGCGATCTGGTTTGTTTCCGGCGAAACATTTTCCGGACAGGTACACTCCGACGACCAGATGTATTTCAACGCTTCGGGCGGAGGCCCGGTGTTTCATTCCGCCGTCACGTCGGGTGCCGGCACGTACACGATATCGGGCGGGGCCATTACCGACATCGAATTCGACCAAGGGTTCGCACTGAATACCTTTCTGGGCAAAATGGCGGACGTGGACTTTAATTCCGCCGCATCGACGTCGCTGAAGAACGAGGCCAGCAACACGGGGACACTGGGAACACTGCTCGTCGGCACCTCAACGATCACGTTTAATAGCGGCACGTTCACGGTTACCAACACGCGAAAAAGTTGGAACAATCACGTCCTGACAAACTCGACGACCGGTGATAATATCATCTACGTTCAGGCTGCCTCGTCCGGCACTTTGGACACGGCCGGCAAGGTGTACTTGAACGGCGGCACCTTACAGGGTCGAGTGACGATCGCGAGCGAGGACGACATCAACATCGGGGGCAACATCTTCTACAAGAACGATCCCCAGACCATCCCGTCTTCCACGGATGCGCTGGGGTTGATCGCGATGAGCGACGTCTGGGTTGGCAGCACTGCGCCCAACAATCTGCAGATCCATGCGGCCATCATGGCGACCGGTGTCAAGGCCGGCGTCGACGGCAGTTTCGGTGTTACCGGCTATGATTCCGGGCCATCGCGCGGCATCCTGACCGTTTACGGCGGCATCGTGCAAGAGATACGTGGCGCAGTCGGCACCGGCAGCGGAGGCGCGAGCACCACCGGATACAGCAAGAATTACAGTTACGACTCGCGGTTCATCACCAAGCCGCCGCCGTACTACCCGACGATCTCCAACCAGTTGTCCTTCGCCCAGTGGAGTGAGTCGAATTAATTGCCTATGAGTATCATCTCCTGGTCATTGGATACACCGGCGAAGCGTTGGCTCGCCCTGCTGGCGGGTGCATTTCTTCTTACGGTAATATTCTTAATGCACTCGTTTCTCAACGTCTTGTCTCCACCGGAGAAGACTGTCGTGGCGCAACAGCCGCCGGCCGAGGTCCCGGAGCCGGTTCGCGTCAGGACCGAGCCGGCATGGCCCAGTCCACCGCAAATGGTGGGCGCGACCGAAGAAAGGCCGGCCCCTCCCGTAAGGGTTTCCCCATTCGCGGCCCAAGACGCGGCGAGAATCAGCAACGATCCAATCGCCGCGCAGAACCGCGTGCACCTACAGGCGGAATACCTCCGCAAGCTCATCGCCGACGGCAAGGTTCCCAAGGGGCTCGGCAATCTCACGAAGGAAAAGATCGACGAGATGGAGAAAAAGGGCATCCTGATCGAATAGGATGCCCCGGGGTGGCCGCCTCACGAGACTTCCAGCCGCTTGGCGATCCTGAATTTTTCGATGCGCTTGCGTAATGTCGCGCGGGTGATTCCCAGCAGTTTGGCAGCCTGAACCTGGTTGCCGCCCGTCTCGATCAGGGCCCGCGCGATGAGTTCGCGTTCCACCACCGCCATGATCTTCAGTTTCGGGTCCTTCTTCGCCAGCGCGTAGAGCGGACGCACAGCGGCATCGATGGCGGCGGCCAGGTCTTGCGGCGGAACGGTAACCCCGCGCGGTTCCCGCACCTCGGCCGGCAGGTCCTTGGGCAGGATGGAGTCGCCGCGAGCGACGACGGCGGAGCGTTCGATCACGTTTTCCAATTCCCTCACGTTGCCGGGCCAAGGGGATCGATCGAGGATCTTCAATGCTTCCGCTGAAATCTTCGTCACCTTTCCGGCGATCGTGCCCGATTTCACCAGCCGCTGCAGGAAATAATCCACCAACAACCGAACGTCGTCACGCCGCTCGCGCAACGGCGGCAGGTGGACGCGGACCACGTTGAGGCGGTAATAGAGGTCCTCGCGAAACTTTTTCGCCGCGACGAGTTGTTCCGGGTCCTTGTTGGTCGCGGTGATGACGCGCACGTCCACCTGGAACGTCTGGTTGCCGCCCACGCGCTGGAACTCGCCGTTCTGCAGGACGCGCAGGATTTTAGTCTGCGTCGAGAGAGGCATGTCACCTATTTCATCGAGGAAGATCGTCCCTTGGTCGCATTGCTCGAACTTGCCGATGCGCCGGTCGGCGGCACCCGTGAACGCTCCCTTTTCGTGGCCGAACAGCTCGCTCTCCAGCAGGTTCTCGGGAATCGCCGCGCAGTTGATTGCCAGGAACGGTTTTTTCGCGCGCCGACCGTGGTGGTAAATGGCCCGCGCCACCAACTCCTTGCCGGTGCCGCTCTCGCCGGTGATGAGCACCGTCGCGTCAGACTGCGAAACCTGGCCGATGAGCTTGAAGACCTGCTGCATCGGCTCGCTCTTGCCCACAATGCCCTCGGCATAGTCTTCGCTGGCCAGCAGCGGCTGGTAGCTGACCACCTCGCGCATGTCGCGGGCGGCCTTCAGGGCGGAGTCGATGAGCGCCTTGAGCTTGGGCACGTCCAGCGGTTTGAGGACGTAGTCGTAAGCGCCCAGCTTCATCGCTTCGATGGCGGTCTGGGTCGTGCCGTACGCGGTCATCATGATGATGAGCAGCTTCGGGTCGAGTTCGCGCAACTTGCGCAAGGTGTCGAGCCCGCTGGTCGCGCCCATGCGGATGTCCATCAGCACGAGGTTGGGACGCTCCTGGGCGACCACGCGGATGGCTTCATCGCCGTTAGCGGCGTCCACCACCTGGAGCGTGTCGCTGGCAAGGTTGCGGTGAAACGCGCGCCGGATGTCCGCTTCGTCATCGACCACCAGAATCTTATCCATGGCGGCGCATCTTAGTCGGCTCGGGCGGCCAGCGCAAGCGTCCCTGCTTGCGGTTATTTCGCTTCGGTGCTACGGATAAGCAAATGCGTTGGTCGATTTCAATTGGGCGAGTGTTCGGGATCACGTTGCGGCTGCACGTGACCTTTCTGATTTTTCTGGCGTTCATCGCCTACGGCGGGTTCGAGGACGGAGGCGTGACGGGCGCCGGCTGGGCGGTGGCAATGTTCGGTACGATCTTCGCCTGTATTGCGCTGCACGAACTGGGGCATAGTGTTGTAGCCCAGAGCCTTGGCGTGCAGGTCAAGAGCATCACCCTGTTGCCCATTGGCGGCATCGCCGCGTTACGCAGTATTCCCGAGAATCCGTGGCACGAAATCGCAATCACGGTGGCGGGTCCGATGGTCAACGCCGCCATCGCATGCGCCCTGATTCCATTCACGGGCTTGCCGTCGCACTTGCTGCTCGTGGAAATGCCGCTTGACCTGCACGGGTTGCTGCTGAGTCTCGCGCAAGCCAATATCACGCTGTTCCTGTTCAACTTCATCCCGGCGTTTCCGATGGACGGCGGACGCCTGTTGCGGGCGGTTCTGGCATTGGTGGTCCCCTACCGACAAGCCACCACGATTGCCGCGACGGTGGGGCAGGGAATGGCGATTCTGTTCGTCCTGGTGGGATTGAAGCTGTCATTCTGGCTGGTCATCATCGGCGCCTTTATTTTCATGGGCGCGGAGGGTGAGGACCGCGTCGTGCGCATGAGAAGTGTGCTGCACGATCTGGATGTGGAAGACGTGATGAGCCGCGACTTTGCGGTGCTCGCGCCCGGCGACCCGGTGGCCCGCGGCATCGAGATGATCTATCAAACAGGGCAGGACAACTTTCCGGTCATTCAGGAAGGACAGTTACTGGGCATCGTGACCCGGCCGGCGCTGGTGGAAGCGATGAACGCTTACGGCGCGGCTGTGTCCGTCGGGCAGATCATGAATCCTCATGCTCCGGTGATCTCGCCCCGAGAGAAAGTGGTCCGCGTTTACGAGGAGATCATGAACGGCGCGAACACCAGTGCTCTCGTGGTGGACGGCGGTCGCCTTGTCGGCGTCCTTTCGCCGGACAACGTCAGCCGCTATCTGCTCGTGCAATCCAGCATCAAGTCGCCGCGCCGCCGTGGGGCGGCTCCCGGGCCGCCGTCACCCGCGACTTCGCGAACTCCAGGGCTTCCGCCCGTGATTTCAAGCGTTCCTCCAGTTGCATTTCCTCCGCCTCGCGGAGAATCTGCCCCACCGTCGGCCCGGGCTTGAGGCCGAGCGCGAGCAGATCGTGCCCCGTCAACAACGGCGCGGGTTTCATAACCGCCGGCGGCATCTCGATGACCTTGGCTTTCAGGAACTCGTAATTCTCGAGGTTGCGATGGCTCGCGGCGCAGTCGATCCGATGCAGTTCCAGTTCGTCGGGAAAAGTCTCGCGCGCCAGAATGCGCTTCAATTTGGCGGGCCGCATTTCTTTGACGAATTGAAACCGCATATGCTCGCGCACGCACAGGACAATCCTATCGGTCTCATCGTTCGAGAACCGCAGCCGCCGCAGGATGGTTTCCGCCAGTTCCGCGCCGACGCGGTCGTGTTCATTGAACCGAATCCGGTCCGGCGCGCGCTCGAATGTCGGTGGTTTGCCCACGTCGTGCAACAAGACCGCAAACGCCAGGGTCACGCTCGGATGGGGTGGCAACGCGTCCAGCATCATTCGCGTGTGGGCGAACACGTCGCCTTCCGGATGGAACTCCGGCGGTTGCTCGACGCCCTGCATGGCGGCAACTTCCGGCAGGACTTCGGCCAACAGCCCGGTGGCCCGCAGAAGCTCCAATCCGCGTCCGGCGTGTGACCGCGTGAGAGTCTTGATCAGTTCATCCCGGATGCGTTCCGCGCTGACCAATTGAATCTGGGCGGTCATTTCCTTGACGGCATCGAAAGTCGCGGATTCGATGTCATACCCCAGATTGGCCGCGAACCGGACGCACCGCAGCAACCGCAGTTTATCCTCGGTGAACCGCTGCCGCGGGTCGCCGATGGTTCGCACCAGTTTCCGCTCGATGTCCGCCCGCCCGTTGACGAAGTCGATAACCTGGCCCTCGATTGGATCATAAAACAACCCATTGATGGTGAAATCGCGGCGCTGGGCGTCTTCTTCGGGAGAACCGTAGCGCACGCTGGTTGGCCGTCTTCCGTCAACGTACGCCTCATCGCTGCGAAACGTCGCCACCTCGAACTGGTGCCCGCCGTCGAGCACGAGCACCACGCCGAATTGAGCGCCGACAGGAACGGTTTTTGAAAAAAGCTGCCGGACTTGCTCCGGCGTGGCGCTCGTGGCGATATCGTAGTCATGCGGTTCGACGCCGCGCACCATGTCGCGGACGCACCCGCCATTGAAATAGGCGGTGTGCCCCGCCTCGCGCAGGCGGCGGATAATACCGATGGCGGCTTCCTTCACGGCAGCCATAGAGTAGCACAGGCGTCTTGCCTATGTCTGTAGCGGGAGGAAAGGCGAAAATTCATCCCCTGAACCGACCCCGGTGACATCCCGGGTTACCCCCCGGCGTTTTGGTTTGACCTTGAAGCGTTGAGGTGGCAGTGTCCGAGTTGGTTGTGAGGATTCTTTAGCGAGCATACACCCGGAGGAATTAGGGTTATGAAAAGCTCTATCAGGATTGCTTCCACGGTGGCACTTGCGGCTATCTTTGGATTGGCAAACGCCGGTGCCATACCAGCGCCGCCTGTAGCCAACTTCTTGGTCAGTCTGACCAATGGCGCGGCACCCCTGACCGTTGATTTCACCGACGTGTCAACCGGTACGATCACCAATTGGTTCTGGGACTTCGGCGACAACACCACGATGGACATGGCGTTGCCCGCCAACCCCACCCACACTTATGAAATCCCTGGCACCTACAGCGTGGAACTGGTTGTCTCCGGCCCTACGGGCGTCAGCGTCAACATCCAACCCGACCTCATCACTGTGATTCCGGAGCCGTCCACATTTCTGCTCGTCAGCGTGGGCCTCTGCGTCTGCTTGGCAGGGAAAGTGAGCAGGATCGCGCATTTAAGGTGACCGACGGCGGGTGGTTGCACTCCAAGGCTCGGAATGGGACCGGCAGGCGGTGTCCTGATGTGGATTTCGCCGTATTGCCTTGCCGCGCGTGGCAAGTCTGGAGTATCACCGTGCCTGTGCAAACAGAAACAGTTGCCAAGCTGGGCAAGTCTCGATTGTCGCGAAGGTCAAACGGGGTCAAACGCATGGCTCCAAGCCGAGGTACAGGCTACGCCATGCTTGCGGCAGCAATCGTTTTATTGGCCATTTGCTACATGCAGATAGGCCCATTCCCACCGTCGGCATTTGTGTTACTGATTTTTTCCGGGCTTTTCTTTTGGGCTGGAGTGAAGGTAATTCGTCACAAACCAAATTAGGACGCCGCCCACCGGCGCGCGGGGTGGCTTTGGGGGCGGGGTTCTGCTATCTTAGCGGCGCGTGAGAACGAAGCCGGAACTGATTGCCCCTGCAGGCAACATTGAATGTGCGCGCGCCGCTGTCGCCAACGGGGCCGACGCGGTGTACTTCGGCCTGGAAAAATTCAACGCGCGGATGCGCGCGGACAATTTCACCGAGGAGCAGTTGCCGGAACTGGTCCGATTTCTCCACGAACACGACGTGCGAGCGTTCTGCACGGTCAACACGCTTATTTTCACGGATGAACTTGCCGAGGCCGAACGCGAGTTGATGCTGCTCGACGCGGCTGGTGTGGATGTTGTTCTCGTGCAAGACCTTGGGTTGGCCGTGCTCGCCCGTGAGCTGGGGGTGCACATGGACGTTCACGCGTCGACCCAGATGACCATCACGTCGCCGGAGGGCGCGAAGTTCGCAGCGCGTCTGGGCATCAAGCGCGTGGTGTTGGCGCGTGAAGCATCGATGCGGGAGTTGGAGAAGTTTGGTCGTGAAGCAGACTTGCCGTCGCTGGAAGTATTCGTCCACGGCGCGTTGTGCGTGGCGTATTCGGGCCAGTGCCTGACGAGCGAAGCGCTGGGGCAACGCAGCGCCAATCGCGGAGAGTGCGCCCAGGCGTGCCGGCTGCCGTACGAACTGGTTGTCGATGGCGCGCTGAAAGATTTGGGCGACCGCCGTTACCTTTTATCGCCGCAGGATCTCGCGGCGGTTCGGGAGATTCCCGAACTGATTCGCCTCGGCGTGACGGGTTTCAAAATCGAGGGGCGACTCAAAACGCCGGAATACGTCGCGGCGACCTGTCAGGTGTATGGGAAGGCGATTGACGCGGCGCTTGGGGAAGTGGAGACAGCCCCGAAAAGCCACGTGGAACGTGGTGAAGATTTGGGGCGGGGAGACGGGGAGCGTTGGAGCGCGGCGGACAAGTCCGCCAATAAGGACGCGGCGGATCAATACAAGTTGGAGATGGCGTTTTCGCGTGGTTTATATTCCGGTTGGTTGCACGGCGTGAATCATCAGGAACTGGTGCACGGGCGGTTCGGGAAGAAACGCGGGCCGTTCGCGGGATTCATCAAGACAGTCGGGGCCGACCATGTGGAAGTCGATACGCAAGTGACGCTGTCGGCCGGCGACGGGGTGGTGTTCGACAACGGTGGCGACCCCGATCACGAGCAGGGCGGCCGCGTGTGGCAGGTCCGCGACCGGTGCCTGTACTTCGAGCGGGGGCACGTGGATTTCAGCAAGTTGAAGCCCGGCGATCGGGTGTGGAAGACGAGCGACCCGCAACTGCAACGCGAGTTGCGGCGGACGTACAAGGGTGGCATCCCGTTGCCCAAGACGGCGATCGATCTCACGGTGACCGGGGAAGTGGGGAAGCCGTTGGCGGTGGAGGCGAATGGGGTGCGGGTGAATTCATCGATGGCACTGCAAACGGCGTTCAGGCGTCCGCTGACGGAGAAGCTGTTGCGGGAACAACTGGGGCGGATGGGGGAAACGGAATTTGTGTTGGGAGAAATCCACAACAAACTCGTGGGGCAGACCATCCTGCCGGTGAGCGAGCTTAATCGATTGCGGCGCGAGTTGGTGGGGAAGATTGGTGCGGCGCGGGAGGCTGCGCCGGAACAGGAACAAAGGCCGGCGCTGGCGCCGGTACTGACGGAAATGATGGCTGAGGTTGCGGAGCGGCGCGCCCGGCAGTCGGCGGTTCGGGTTATGGAACCCACCCCCGGCCCCTCCGCGGGAGGGGAGAGCGCACAGGCGCCGCGTGGGGGCACGCGGCCTACAACTGCCACTGCGAGGTCGGTGCAACTCGTGGCGTTGTGCCGGACGATGGAGCAGATGGGCGCGGCGCTGGACGCAGGGTGCGGGACCGTCCATGTGGATTTTGAGGACATCCGGCGCTATGGCGAGGCGGTGGCGTTCGTGCGGCAGCGGGACGGGGCACGGATATATCTCGCGACGCCGCGGATTCAGAAGGCCGGCGAGCAAAGTTTCTTCAAGTTGATCGATGCGGCCAAGCCGGACGGGGTTCTGATTCGCAATCTGGGCGGGCTGGATTACTTTCGCAAGAGTCCGTTGCGCAAGATTGGCGATTTCTCGCTGAACGTCGCCAATCCGTTGTCCGCCGATCTTCTGATGCGCGAGGGACTCGAACGGGTGACGGTGTCGTACGATCTGAACGCGCAGCAGGTGATCGATTTGCTGCGGGCGGCGCCGCCGAGTTGGTTTGAGCTGACGATTCACCAGCACATCCCGATGTTTCATATGGAGCACTGCGTGTTTGCGGCGTTTCTGTCGAAGGGGACGGATGTGTCCAACTGCGGGCGTCCGTGCGACACCCATAATTTGAAACTGCGCGATCGGGTAGGGGTGGAGCATCCCGTGAAGGCCGACGTGGGTTGCCGCAACACGGTGTATCACGCGAAAGCCCAGAGCGGCGCGGATTTTTTGGGCGCATTTGTCGAAGCGGGCGCGCGGGTGTTTCGCGTCGAACTGCTGGAAGAGGACGCGGCGAAGACGCGGGCGATTCTGCAAAGTTATCGGGAGTTGATCGATGGGACCGCGGCAGACCCGGCCGCGTTGTTCCGTCGTCTGAATGTGGTGAAGCAATTGGGCGTCACCAGCGGGACGCTGACCGTGCTAGCGTGAGAATGATGAATAGTTAGATGTGACCGCAGTGCACGACAGCGGCGTCTCGAGGACTCGGTTGCATTGCGACCTGGGCACGACATGGTCGCGTCTCATCGGCTAGTGCCGCTTTCGGCTCCGCTCGCGCCCGCTCGGCTCGCCCTTCGGGCCGCCTGCGGCGTTGCGTCGCGCCGCTCCCGGCGGCTTGGCTTCCCACCAAGGCACCAAGGCAGCAGGAAGTCGGGTTGGAGGGATGATACCTTACTCAGTAAGGTATCGATGCATCCGAAGTCGTTGTCTCGCGCAGCCCCGATAAGGAATCGGGGTAAAAGGCGCAGGGGACGGAACAGGCAAGGGCTCGTTGGTGCGGGAGGGCGCGGTGATTGCGGGAAGCGGAGAGGTGAGGCCGGGCGTTTTGTAGGCGGCGCAAAATGTCAAAAGTCAATGACTGACCCCTTCGAGTGAGCCGTTTTGACCGCTTGTGTCAATACTAAGGACTGACCCCTTTCCGTTTTCTCGACTACAATTCTCCGAGGCGCCTAAGGATTCTTTCGGCTTTCTCATAGGCGACCTTGTAATAGTGCGGTGGTCCATCACAGAAGGCACGCTCCCTCGCTTGTTCTGCGTGTTCCCGTGCTTTCTGGAGAGATATGTTATTCACTGTCTCGCTTTCCACCTTCGTCAACCACCATTCGGACAGAAAGTTGTGGATGTCCGCTTGCTGCAGCCGATACTCACAGCGGTCAGCAATACCCAGCGCCTCTATGGCAAAATGAAGCGCGTCTTGACTCTGCTGCTCCGCGCTGGCCGTCGCCAGCTTCGCCTGTGCGAAACGTAGCCGTGCGAAGTCTAGCAAGATGAGTGCCTCATATTCTACTAAGTTGATTCTTCTGTCTCGTCTTAGCGCCTCTGAAAGATGGTGTTCCGCCTTTGTCAGTGACACTTCGCTCTTCTTAGGGCCGAGTGCGGCGGAGAAAACGAGAGCCGCCCCAACGATCCACTCCGCACGCACGAAGTCGCGCTCGAATGGAAATTCCATGCGCGCTACGCGCCCCGCCAATTTTAGCGCCTGTCGCGCCGCCGATAGCGCCGCCGTAGCATCGCCCATCAACAGAGCACGCTCGGCACGACGCGCTCTCCAAACACACAGCGATTGTGTTGCTTGGTGTCTGGTGAATATTCTAAGCGCTATATCTGATTCCTGCTTGGCATCCACAAATCTTCCGCAAACTGCGAGCAATCGCGCGAGTTCTGTGCGACCGACAGAATCATTAAACTCGTCTGGGTTCTCACGACTTATCTCAATCCGTCGCCGCTGGGTTTGTTCCGCAGACATTAGTTCACCGATTTGAAGCTGGTCGGCCGCGATATTTCCTAAGGCAACAGCGACATGGAGTGCAGGTCCTGTCTTCTCACGAATTGTTCTGGTTCTCTCGTACAGCGGCACTGCGCGACGGCCTTGTCCGGAGGCCGAATACGAATTCGCGAGCTCGTTTGAGACCCAAGCTTGCGCGCTCTCGTCCTTAAGTCGAGGTACCTTGTCTTCGCCATCGGGGAAAAGTGCCCGCAGAAGCTCGATGCGGAGTTGATACGCACCAAATTGATAGTAGGTGGCTTCATCAAGTTTGCTATGGAAAAGCGCAACTGCCTCATCATATCGCTCCGCGAGGACCGTTTGGTAATAAAGTTCGATCGCAGGCTGCAGGTCAGCGAGAGATTGAATCTTGCCGGGCGTCTCCACCTTGCCAAAGTACTCACGCAAACGGACGTGCGTGGCCGATTTGTCGCCTAGGCGGTCATAGCAGTAGCGGCGAACGACAGGGTGCATGTCAAAAGTATTCGCAAATGAAGCGTGTTGGTATAAACCTCGCTCGACCAAGTCGGTTACAGTCCGCACGAGTTCGTCGCCGTCCTTGAAGTCCTTGGCAAAGATGGCGGTCATCGCCTCCCACTTTAGCGGAGAACGGAACGCCGCGAGCTGGCTGATGAAGACTTGCCCGCGTTCGGACAGTGAGTTGTAAGCGAATTCCAATATGCGCCGTTCCTTATCCTGTCCCAGCACGTCCACTTTCGGCGCGTGCTTGATATCGGCATCATAGCGCGGGTCTTTGACAAGCGTGCCTGAGAGCAGTCGCAGGGATAATGGATGAAAGCCATAGTCGGCACACGCCGCTTCAATCTCGGCTCGTATGCCCTTGATGCCTTGCGCTTGGAAGAATGCCACGGCATCTTGGGCAGCCATCCCCGTCAGCTCAATCCTTTGCGCGCCCTCCAGATCGTCTAATTCGCGTGGCGCAAGACGAGTGGTTATAAGGACCTTGGTCAAGAACGCTCCGCTCGCCAAAGAGCGTAACAAGACGCCGGTGTTCGGATCAGTGCAGGCGCGATAGTCGTTGCGCGCATCCTCATCCACTTCATCGCCACGGTAGGCCGCATCGAGGCGTGCGTAGTTGCGAAGCACTCGTTCGAACCCATCCAGTACGACGAGAAAACGCTTTTGGCGCAGCAGATTTGTCAGCGCGTCCACACGCTCGCGGTCGGACGGGATATCTTGCGCCTTCAATGTGCCGCCACTGGCGTACGCGATAGCCTTCTCCAAGAAGCGCGACAACTCACGTTCTTCGTAGAAGCTCCACCAAAGCACACCTTCGACTGGAATGCCCAGGGAGAAGACGCCCTGTGCCCAAACCCATGCCAGCGAGGATTTGCCCATCCCGCCGATGGCCACGAGCGACAAGATGGCATGCGGGTCACGCGCAAACCAATCGGTCAGCAACTTGCGTTCATCCGCACGACCGGTAAAGTGCGCCTGTAAGGGGTGCGTGTGAACAAAGTAGGGAACGGGAGGAAGTGGGTGCGCGATAAGAGGAACGCGGCCATGCTCTGCCATATGGCGAGATAAATCTGGAGAAACTTTGGCGAGCAAATCTTCAGCCGAAGTAAATTCCTGGCGCGTAAATTTGTTAACACGCTTTAGAAAGTCAGCCAGCTTCTTTTCCGCGTCACCTTTCTCGATGTATTTCGGCGGCCACGGGTGTTCGGCATTGATGCGGTAACAAAACGTCGGTTTCTTGTGTGTCTGGGCGTGATCGAATTCCTGCTCGGTGACGGACTTGGTATCACCGTCGGGAATGGTGCCATAGCGGTGTGCATAGACGCCGACGAAGATGTCGCATTGTTCCACCTCTCTGAGAGCGGCAACCTTGGGCTCTTCCGAGCGGGCGCCAAAATATTCCATACCCCGGAATTGTTCACCGAGCAGGTTGATTGCACGCTCGACCGCCTTACGATGTTCAATCAGGTCGATATAGGTAGAACTAACGAACACCTTCACGTTCCGTATCCTATGTGTGAACTGGGTGCTATCGCAATCTCTTTGTACGCCCGGCGCGGCAGCGTGGCGACGGCAAGGGCAAAACGGACTGCCCCTGTGCTTCACGGCTCCGGAAGCCACGTGGAACCCCGAAAGGCCACATAGAACGTGGCAGGCGTGGCAAGCGTGGTGAACCACGTGAGACGTGATGAACCACGTGGAACGTGGTAGAGATTCGGGGTGGAAGGCGGGGGGACAACGGCGGCAACCCCGATTTCGGAATCGCGGGCAGGCCGGAGCGCTTGCCCTACAAGCAGAGCGGATGGGCTAGTGATTGCACTCTCTCGCTGCCGCTCGGCTCGGCCTACGGCTCTCCGCTACGCGGATCTGCGTTTGCCGCGACGGCGTCTCGTCCGACTCGGCTCCGCCCTACCCTCGGGCTCGGCTTCCCACGCTACACCAGAGGGATGAGTATCGGAAAGCGATATTTGTGCTGGACGGGGCGGGGCGGCGGTGGTATAGAACCGCCAGTTGTTTGACATAAGAAGAGCGGCTTGGGCCTACACACCGCAAACGGCGACGGAACAGAGCGGGCGGTAAAGGCCAGATGCGCTAGTGACAGCGCACGCTACACCAGACTCAGCTTGCCGCTCCCAGCGGCTTGGCTCTTTATAGAGAAGAGTGTTTTTACCAAACGAACCCAACTGAAAAATGTGGAAGTATTTTGGAATGAATAGGTTGGGGGAAAATACGAGTTGGGTTCGTTTTACAAAAAGAGGCAAAAAGCGGAGAGAAAAGTGGAAAAAAGGTGCCGGAAAGGGGGGTTTTTTGACGGAAACGGAGCCAAAGTTAGGGGGGAAGGGGGGAGCGTCAGAGCTTGGGGCCGGCTTGCTTGACTTCGGCGGGGGCGATGAGGGCAAGGAGTGCGGGAGGCGGCGGCTGGATTGTCTAGTTGTATGATGGGGAATTGCGAGATGATCGGGTTGGTGGGCGAGATGAGGTGAGATGCGGTGAAACGGAGTGAAGCGCAGTGAGGACGGGATACTTTTGTCGGTCGGGACGGAGAGGAAGCGGGGAAGAAATTATTCGGCTTCGCCGGAAGCCATTTGTTCGGCGGGGGGGAGTTCTTTGCGGTGGGTGAGGAAGAAGAAGCCGCCGACGATGCTCCAGATTAGCTGGGCCAAGTAGCCGAGCAATGACATGACCAGGGCCGCGGAACTGGCGACGCCGACCTCGTTGAACATCTTGATGTACATTCCCTCGCGCAAGCCGAAGCCGGAAATGGTGATGGGGACGGCGGTCACGGAGTTGATGATGGGCAGGTACAAATAGTAATCGGTGAATTTCGCGGAGGTGATGCCGAGTCCGTAGCCGATGAAGACGATGCTCAGCATCGAAAAGAAATGGACGGGAAACGATATGGCGAATGTCTTGGCCAGAATCACGGGATGAGAGGCGTACGTGCGATAGGCGTTCACCATCCGATGCAACGTGTCGTACTTTGGGATTCGTTGCAGCCAGGCGCGGAGGCCGGGAAGTTTGTCGGCAAAACCACGCCACAAGCCGACGAGTGTCCCGACGACGGTAAACAATACGACGCCGAGCGTGGCCATCGAGAACCAGAATAGTTTCGGGTCCTCGAACGCGCGTTTGTGGAATATCGCCATCATGATGAGCGCGATGACGAACAGGGCGAGCAATCCGATCAACCGGTCGACGACGACTGTGGCGACGGCCTCGGCTTTTTTGTGGTGCGTTTCGTGCGCGACATACCAGGCTTTGATGACGTCACCGCCTGTGGAGCCGAGCATGAAGGCGTTGAAGAACATGGCAATGAACGAAATCGAAAAGAGGCGGGAAAACCGCACGTCGAGGCCCTGAACATGCAGGATCCATTGCCAACGAATGATCCCCAGCACGGCGGGGATCACCGCGGAAATGGCCGCGGCGGTGAACCAGAACGGATCGATCTTCTGAAACTCGTGCCCTAGTGCATGGGGTCCCACGCTCCACACGATGCGCGCCCGCTCGACCCAACTCAGCGCATCGGGGTCGAGGCTGTGCGCTTCGAAGTAATCCAGGGCTTCCTTATGGAAGATGCCGTTGAACAGGTAGGCGAGAATGCCCACACTGATCAGCACCCGCGCTAATGCACCCAGGTGTTTTTTCATGCTGTGACCGGTTTGTATAGCAACTCGTGCACCCGTTTTACGCCTGGAACGATCTGGTCCGATTTCCAGTCGGGATGAATCTCCCACGCCAGCACCATGTCCCCGGTCACAAACGGCGCCAGTCGCTCGAAGTTGAACGTGCCAAGGCCCGGCGGCTGATGGTCTTCGGCGGGAGGCGTGAAATCCTGCAGGTGCATCCCGGCCGTGCGTCCGCGGAACCGGTTCAGAATGGTTTCCTGATGCATCAGTCCGAGCGCTTCCTTGACGGCAGCGTGGCCGACATCGTGCCAATACAGGACCACGTCGGTGCCGAAGTGCGTAAGGATCTGCTCCGCCTCTTCCTCGCTCGGGATCTCTTCAATCCCCAAACGTGTTTCCATCCCCAGCTTCACACCCACTTCCTTGGCACGGGGCAGGACCGCTTCCAGCGTGCGGTACACCTGATCGAGGTGTTTTTGGCGTTTCTTGCCACGCACGGCCAGCGCTTTTTCGACCAATCGCTGAAACTTCGGGCTGTCGAACCGTCCTTTCGCGTGCAAATCCAGCAAGCGCATCGTGTACTGGCGCATCGCCACCAAGCCGAGGTGGAGCACGACGATCTTCGCGCCGAACGTCGCCGCGCAATCGATGGTTCGCAACGTGTGCCGCACGGCGCGCTGCCGTTCGTCCTCGTCCCGTGAACTGGGCAGGTAATAATCGGGGGCCGGTCCCATCACACCCAGTGGAAGCGGACAAAAGTTGTGGAGTGAGCTGATCTTGATCTCGCCCGCCGCCACGGCCTCCTGCACGCCTTCGAGAAGCGACAGCCGCGTGCCGTGGCTCAATTCGGCGTATTCGAAACCGAGCGCGCGCACCTCGTTGACCATCGCGCGCCCGTCCGAATGACGCTGTGAATTCCAGCAGGTCGAAAATGCGAACATGAAAAAAGGGACCAGTCCCGAAAGCGTTCGCGTTACGGCACTGGCCCCGCTGATTGTTTCCGGTTGTTTAGAAACCCATGAAGGGGCGAGGCCCTCGGGCTTTGCGCCGGCGCTTTTCGCTCGGCTTTTCGTAGTGACGATGGGCCCGCGCTTCGCGCAACGTCCCCTCGCGATCCAGCTTCTTTTTCAGCCGCCGCAAGGCTTTCTCCACGGGCTCACCTTTTTTCAGTCTGACTTCTGACAATTCAGATTCACACCCCTCTCAAACGCTTCCCACCCGTTACTTGGAAACATGGATGAAGACTCTCAGCGTCACTGCAACTTCCGAGGCATCATAGCCGTCGCACCGCCAACTGTCAAATGCGCTCTCAGCCTTTGGTCTCAGCCTTTGGCGAGGAATTCCTGCAATGCCGCGGCCATTTTGGGACCGATGCCGGTGACTTTGGCGATTTTCTCTACTGTCGCCTCGCGCAGGCGCTGGATCGTGCCAAAATGTTGCAGCAGCGCGAGCTTGCGTTTCTCACCGAGACCGGGGAACTCGTCGAGGACCGACTCCTGCACGCGGCGCTGGCGCAGTTTCTGATGATAGCTATTGGCGAAGCGATGGGCTTCGTCGCGCAGACGTTGAATCAGGTGAAGAGCAGGGGAGTTACGCGGCAGGCGAATCGGCTGCGTTTGGTCGGACACGTGGATTTCCTCCATCTGTTTCGCGAGTCCAATCACGCGAAGATCGCGGATCTCCAACTGCCAGAGCGCCCGGAGCGCGGCCATAAGTTGGCCTTTCCCGCCATCCACCATCACTAGGTCGGGCAGCGTGCCGCCCTCGGCTCGGACCCGTGCATAGCGGCGACCCACGACCTCCGCCATCGACGCGAAATCGTCGCTGCCCTCCACCGTCTTGATCCGGTAATGGCGGTAGTGCTCTTTATGCGGCTTGCCGTCACGGAAACAAACGGTTGCGGCCACCGATAATGTGCCGCTGATGTTTGAAATATCGAATCCCTCGATGTGAGATGGAAGCGCGGTCAACCCGAGCACGCGCTGGAGTTCTTCCATTTCCGGTTGCGGCGCGATCCGTGGCGCGAAATCGTGGGTGAACTTGCGTTCACGAGTGGCGCGGCCGATCTCGCGGAGGCTGTTGATCACGTCTCGCAATTGGGCGGCGGTTTCGAACTTCATGGCCCGCGCGGCGGCTCGCATCTCCTCTTCGAGTTGGCCGATGGCCTCTTTGCTCCTGCCCTCGAGAAAATCGCAGGCGAGATCGACGCGCCGCGAGTACTCCTCATGCGGTATTTCCGCGAGCGGGACCGGAACGAGATACGTCGAGTACTTCAAGTCTTTCTCCTTCGGCGTGCCCGTACCCTGCACGAGCACCCCATACTTCTTGCGGATCCATTGCATCGTCAGGCGGACCGAACCCGCGTGCGCGAACGGGCCGAAGTATCGGGCGCCGTCGTCCTTCTTCAACCGCGCGAATTTGAAGCGGGGATACGGTTCGTTCAGCTGGACTTTCACCATGAGGAAGCGCTTGTCGTCCTTGAACATCGCGTTGTAGCGCGGCTTGTATTCCTTAATCAGCTTGCCTTCGAGCAAGAGCGCTTCCGGCTCGCTCTTCACGACAAAGGTTTCGAAATCGGCGATGGAATCGATCAACGCGCGCGTCTTCGGGTCCCAACGCATCTGGCGCGACGGATGAAAGTACTGGCTGACCCGCTTGCGGAGGGAGCGCGCCTTGCCGACGTAAATGACGCGCCCCAATTGGTCGCGCATCAAATACACGCCCGGCTTGTTCGGCAGATCACGAACCTTGGTTTTCAGATTGTTGCGGGGTTGAGTCATGTTTCGAGTTGAATCGAAGGACGCCGAGCAGTTCGTCAAGCTCGTCGAGGCGCAGCAATTTACACGACGCGCCGAAGACGATCAAGGCGACGGCCATCGACGCCATCATATCAAGGTAGCGGTTGAATTCGCAGAGCCGATGTGTGCCATACGCCGCCGCGGTCATCAGCGCGGAAGCGATCGCCACCTTGGCGAGCGACCGCAGGAGCGTGGACGTCTCAATCCGCCCGATCTTGCGTCGCATCAGGGCGAGCAACAGGAAGAAGTTGCACAGCGCCACGGACGAGGTCGAGAGCGCGAGCCCGGCGGTCTTCATGTTCCAGACGATGGCGAAAAGGTAATCCGTGCCGGCGTTGACGACGATGGAAGCAATCGTAACGTACATGGGCGTGCGTGAGTCCCCCAAGGCGTAGAACGTCGGGGCGATGACTTTAATCCCAGCGTAAGCCACAAGGCCGACGGAAAACGCGTACAGGCAGTTCACGGTTTGCGCGGTGGCGAACGCATCGAATTTTCCGTGCTGGTAGATCGTCGAGATGATCGGCCTTGCCAGCACGCACAGACCGCAGGCGGCGGGCAGGCACAGGAAAAGCGCGAGACGAATCGAACGCGCGAGAGTTTTGCGAAACTCGACCATGTCACCGCGCCCGGCGTGGGCACTCACGGTAGGCAGCGTGGCGACGCCGATGGCGACGCCGAAAAGACCGATGGGAAATTGCATAAGCCGAAACGCGCAGTTGAGCCACGTGACCGCACCGTTGCCAAAAAACGAAGCGAACCACTGGTCCACAAATACGTTCATCTGCACGGCGGCGGTGCCGATAATCGACGGGCCGAGCAAGTGCAGCACTTGACGGAATCCGGGGTCGTGCCAGTCCAGCCGCGCTTCATATCGATAGCCGACGCTTCGGAGGCTTGGAACCTGAACCATCCACTGCAGGGCCCCGCCAATGAGCGTGCCGATGCTCATGCCGATCACGGCGCGGCCCGCGAGGGACGGGTTGTGGAGGAACCCCGGCGCAAGCAGAAACGCGAAGGCGAGTCCACCGATGATCGAGCCGATGTTGAACATCATGGACGCGCTGGCCGGCATGCCGAACCGGTGTTTCGCGTTGAGCATCCCCATGGCGAGGGCCGCCAGCGCCACCATGAGCAGAAACGGAAACATGATCCGAGTCATGGTGGTGGTGAGTTCCATCTTGCCGGGAATCCCGGCAAAGCCAGGCGCGATGATGCGGACCAACCAGGGGGAGGCGACGATGCCTACAAACGTAATCAGTCCGAGGACGATGACGAGGGCGTTCAGGACGAGATTGGCCAGACGCCAGGCCGACTTGTCACCTTCCGCAGAGAGTTTTTGCGAGAAGGTGGTGACGAAGGCTGCCGACAACGCACCCTCGGCGAACAGGTCGCGCAGCAAATTGGGAATGCGGAACGCTGTGAGGAAGGCGTCGAATTCGCGGTTCGCGCCGAAGAGCGCGGCGAGAACCTGCTCGCGAACCAGTCCAAGGACGCGGCTGCCCAAGACCGCGAGGCTGACCGTGCGCGCCGAACGGGCGACGCTGTGCCGTTCGCTCATGGTTGTGGTCGGGCCTTGTCTTCAACGCCCAGTTGTTTCAGCACGGCGTCAACGACCACGCCGACCTGGATGCGATCCATGCAGCGGAAATCGATGGGGCATTCACGCAGGAAACAGGGGCTGCACTCGACCGGCTGGCGAATGATGACGCTGCGAGGAGACAGCGGTCCCGTAAGTTCGGGCGAAGTCGATCCCCAAATGCTGACCGTCGGTGTTCTGAACGCGGCGGCGATGTGCATCGGGCCGGTATCGTTAGTCAGGAGCAGCTTGGAAAACCGGAGCAACGCGCAGAGGTCAAGCAGCGTGGTCCGGCCGGCGACATTGATCACGGAGCTGTCGTCCATTCCGGCTTCGCGCAGTCGCGCCTCGATCTTGTCGGCGATTTCGGTGTCGCCGCGGCCGCCGACAATGAGCCAGCGGGCGTCGACGAACTCGGAAACTTTGATGGCGGTCTCGGCGAAGCGGTCGGCCGGCCAGCGCTTGGCGGGGCCGTATTCGGCTCCCGGGTTGATGGCGAGAACGGGGCGACCGTCATCGCGCAGGAATTTATTGAGCGCCGGCATTTCTTCGATGGCGAGACGGATCCGGGGTGGGGCGGGGTTGCGGTTGCCGCCGAGGTGGGCGACGATGTCGAGATAGTGCTCTGACTGGTGCCGCAGGGAGTGAAATACTTTCACCTGAAAACTCTTGTGGGCCACGGAGAGCGTCTTGTACGAGACACGTTCTGAACGCGGCTGGCGGACAACATCCGTGAGGAGGAATCGCCGCCAGTGCCCTTCAAAACCGATGCGGCGGGGTATCCCGGCCCGCTTGCATTCCCAGGCAGAGCGGAAGGAGTTGGGAAAAATAATGGCGACATCGAACTCGCGCTCGCGAAGGTCGTCCACATCGACCGCGCGGCCGAACGGGATGATTTCGTGAAGATACGGGTTATGACGCCAGAGGTCGGTAAGCTTGCCGGGGCAGAGTATGGCAATGAAGGCATCGGGTGCGAGTTCGCGCAAACGTTGGACGGCGGGCATGGTCATGACCGAATCGCCGATCCAGTTGGTCGCGCGAATGAGGATGCGGGTGGTGCGGTTATCGGTGACAGATTTTGGCGACAGCATCATCGAAGTCTTTCGCGCCGGAAATGATGCGGATTTCCACCCGCAAGTAGTAGATGGGAATATCGCGCCGGTCAATCTTGGGAAAACGCACGGCGTCCTTTTCCGTGGTGAGGATGGCCGTGGCGCCGCGTTTGAGGCTGCGGTTGATCATATTGATGATTTCCTGCTGGCTGTAGCGGTGATGGTCAGCATAACGCTTGGCGTAGACGAGGGTTGCGCCCAGGCCCACCAGGCCCTCTTCAAAACTCTCGGGGACCGCGATGCCGGAAACGGCGCCGATGGGGCGGCCCTGCAGTTTTTCCAGCGAGTGGCGCTCACCGGTGAACACATCCTGTAAATAGAGCGGCTGGTGGGCGCACTCGATGACTTCGGCCTGATCGTTGAACTGACGGATGGCCTTGCGCAGTTTTTTCGCGCCGGGTTCGCTGGATTTGGTGATGAAGATATAGTGGGCCCGCTTGAGATTGGCGATTGGCTCGCGCAAGGTGCCACGGGGAAGGAGGTAATGGTTGCCGAACGGGTTATTGCGGTCGATGAGGCAGATATCGAGGCGGCTCTTGAGGGCGAGGTACTGAAAGCCATCGTCGAGCAGGAGTGTGTCGCACCCATACTTGGAGATGGCGTAGCGGCCGCTCTTGACGCGGTCTTTATCGACGAGGACGACCACATCTTTGAGGTTGGAAGCGAGCATGTACGGCTCGTCGCCGGCCTGTTCGCTATCGAGGAGCAATGACCTGCCGTTAGAGACGATTTTTGGCGGGATTCTGGCCTCCTGAAGGGTGATTTTGGCAACCAGACGCTGCCAGAGCGGACGCGGGGTGCTCTTGTAGCCCCGGGAAAGGATGGCGACGCGTCGGCCACGTTGTTGGAGTGCGCGGGCAAAGACCTCGACCACGGGCGTCTTGCCGGTGCCACCGACGCTCAGGTTCCCAATACTGACGACCTGGCAGCCGAGGGTGTGGTCGCGAAAGATGCGATGTTGCCAAAGGCGCAAGCGGACTTGAACGCCCAGTTGGTAAAGTTTGGACAGAGCCAGCAAGACCAGGCTGGTAACTCGCGCGAGCAAACCACGACGACGTTCGAAAATGACGTCGAGCACGTACTGCTCGACGGTTTCAGTCCATGGCCACATGTCGGCCTATAGTGCCGCAGGGCGGGGTGGGGGTCAAGCCAACCGCTGGTGCTTCTGGCATTCTGGGGTTGGACTGCAAAACAACAACGCCCGATCGAGTCACTGGTCGGGCGTTCATCAAAAAAATGACCGTGTTTTCAGTGATGGGATTGGGATTTCCGGGATTCTGCACTTGCAGAGTGCGACCGATTCAGATGCGCGGTACGACGCGAAAGTCGATCTGGCGCTTGATGACGTCGACGCGCTCGACCTGGACGCGAAGCTTATCGCCAATTTTTATCACCCGCTTTGTCCGACGCCCCACCAGCCGTTCCAGCCGCTCATCGTATTGGTAGAAATCATCCTCCAGCCTTGAGACATGGACGAGACCCTGCATCAGGCTTTCGGGCAATTCAACAAAGAGCCCGAAATTCCTCACCGTGCACACCACGGCGTCCATGACATCCAGTTTCCCGCGCATCAATTGCAACTGGAAGTACTCCAGTTTCTTCAACTCGACGGATTCCTTCTCCGCCTCGGCGGCCACGCGTTCCGTTCGTGAGATGTGTTCGGAATCGCGCGCCAGTTCCTCCAGGCGGTAACGGTGAGAAGTGCGCTGTCCCGTCTGCAGGACCGAGAGCAGCGTGCGATGGACGAGCAAGTCGGCATACCGCCGGATGGGCGATGTAAAATGGGTGTAGAACTTCTTGGCCAACCCGTAATGTCCGACCGGATTGGTTGAATACCGCGCCTGCTTCAAGGACCGCAGCAGCGCGAGGTTGATCGCGTACTCTTCGGGCTTGCCTTCCACCTGCATCAGGAGCTTCTGCAACTCCTGGCGATGGGTCACGTCGCCGACCTTGTAGCCGAAACTCTGCGCATAGACACGGAAGTCCCGCAGCCTCTCCAAGTCGGGGTCCTCGTGAATCCGGTAGACGCACGGCACCTGCAACTGGCAAATGTGCTTTGCGACCGCTTCGTTGGCGGCGAGCATGAACTCTTCAATAAGTTGATGGGAGATGTCGTAATGGATCTTCTCGATATGCGTCGGTTTCCCGTGCTTATCGAGACGGACTTTCACTTCGGGAAACTCCAAATTCAGCGAGCCCCGGACAAAGCGCTGCTGCCGCAACTGCGAAGCCAGCCGCCACATCTTTTTCAATTCGCGCGTGAGTTCGTCCTTTGCGTCACGCGCCTGCAGCAGCGCGAAGGCGTCCTTGTAGGTCAGCCGATGCCGCGAACGAATGACACTCATGGCGAAGTCCATCTTGCGCACGACCAGCTTGGGCGTGAATTCGACGAACACCGACTGCGTGAGGCGGTCTTCGGCGGGCCGCAGACTGCACAAGTTGTTCGACAGCTTCTCGGGCAGCATCGGAACCACACGGTCCACGAGATACACGCTGTTGCCGCGGACGCGCGCCTCGCGGTCGAGAGCGCCACCGGGTTGCACGTAGTGCGAGACATCGGCGATATGCACGCCGAGCCGCCACCCTCCGCCGGGCAATTCATCGACGTTGATCGCGTCGTCGAAATCCCGCGCGTCGTCGGGATCGATGGTGACGATGAACGTCTTGCGGAGGTCGAGACGGTGCTGGTAGTCGGCGGCGGGGATTTTTTCGGGAATGCGGGCCACCTCGGCCAATGTCGGCTCGGCAAAATGAGTCGGGAGATGATATTTGCGGATGATGCCCAGGATATCGACGCCGGGGGCGTCGGACTTGCCGAGCACCTCGACGATTTCGCCCTCGGGGTTGACGTGACGCGACGTCCATTCGACCAGTTTGACGACCACCTTGTCCCCGACCTGCGCGTTCAGGGCCGGCTTGGTGTAGATGTCGTGAGGCATGCGCGGATCGTCGGGGATGACATAGTGAACGTGTCGGCCCTTCTGAAGCGTGCCGACGGCGGTTTCGCTGGCCCGCTCCAAAATGCGAATCACGCGGCCGGCCGGTTTGTCGGCGGCCTTGAATTTCGTCCGGTCACGATGCAGCCGGACCACCACCTTGTCGCCATGCATGGCGACGCCGGTATCTTCTCCCGCAACATAGACGTCGGGCTGCGGTTCGGCGCGGGCGGCAGGTTCGGCGGGAGGATCGGGTCGCACAAACGCGAAGCCATTCTGGTTGAACTCGATGGTGCCCACGACGAGATCGGCATCCTGCGGGAGGACGAAACGGTCCGTGCGAACGCGGATAACCTCGCCCCGGTCCAGCATTCCGGCCAGCACCCGGCGAAAATCGCGCCGTTCGCGGGCGTCCAGGCGGAGTTTGCCGGCCAGTTCATCACGGCGGAGCGGGTGATAATTCGGGGCGGCGAGAAGCGTCTGGATTTTCTGGCGGATGTCC
>Ga0187861_10000519_pt1 | contig 44640 bp, 34 predicted proteins | sample June2016WEW_10_1_3_FD_132986 | JGI IMG/M metagenome (GOLD analysis project Ga0187861, IMG submission 132986) | Peatland microbial communities from SPRUCE experiment site at the Marcell Experimental Forest, Minnesota, USA - June2016WEW_10_100 | ecosystem: Environmental > Terrestrial > Soil >...
AGCTTACCGCTGAACGAACTGACACCCCAACAGATGAACCTTGATCTGGACAGCCGCTTTCGAAAATGTGTCAATCACTGAGGAAAATCAAAAATCTTCCGCCGCATTTCGTAACACCCTCTACTATGTAAAAACTCCTACCCCTCAAATTGGCGAGAGCTTCGTGTTTTGGATCAAAGCATCCGTGCCAACCCACGACAATCCGGGACAAACTGAGACTAAATCTTGTGAGCGCCGGTGTGAGCGGTCATTTTGGAGGGTTGAAACTTGGCAGATCTGGCGGCAGGCACTGTGACGGCTTGCCCGCATTCAGTACAGTGGATAGTTCCCCCAGCCCTCGCATGTTCCATCACCAAGTGCTTGGAGCACCTCGGACAATCACGCACAAATCTGATGGCAAACATCGCTCAGGTCATCGTTGATGAACGGCGGGGGCGAAACGTCTGAATCCCAACATGTTGGTGTCGGATCGTCCTGCTAATCTTTTTCATGTGGGATGCGCGCGCATCCCCTCCACCCAAATGTCCGCCAACATCTCGCTGACTTTGCAGATCCCGGACTTCTGATGCCGGGCCGCGCAGAATAGCTTCTGCTCGAGGAGATAAGAAAAAACCATCCCTAGGAAACTCTGTGCCGCCACCGTCGCATCCACGGGCCGGAATACCTGGGCCCGGATCCGCTTTCGGATGTACTCCGCCAGCAAATCGCAAAAACTGGTCACATAAGCCTGCACCAACCGCGCCGTCAATTCATGTTCCTCCAGCGTCCCGAATAAGAGCAAGCGCATCAGTGTGGTGTCCGCCATGTTCTGTTCGAGGAGCGCCGCTGCCACCTCGGTGAATATCGTCTTCTCGTCCTCTGCCAGCGCCAGTTGCGCAGCCAGTAGTTTCCGGGCGGGCGTCTCCCGGCATTTCTCGTCGATCACGGGCCAGTACAAGCTTGCCTTGTGCGGGAAGTGACGGAACAGGATCGCCTCGTTGATTCCTGCCCGCTCGGCGATCTGCCGCGTCGTTGTCTTGTGAAACCCTTGGTGAGCGAACAACTCCGCAGCCACCGCCAGGATTTACTGATGGCGTTGCACGGCTGGGATTCGCCGTTTGTTCATTCTCGACCACCTTTTCTTGAGTTACTATCGACTCAGCTAGAGTTTCGTTCGTGTTACGAGCCGGTTGGCCCATTTCTCCACTACAGCAGGGATCTGCCAGTGCCATAGGATGGCACTTCCCCGATTGACAGCCGAACCTTGCGGGGCCAGTTGCCCGGCGCGGGATGGCCCACCGCAAGAAGCATCCGCGGCCCGTAGCAATCGGAGATTTGAAATCCGCGTTTCAGGCCATGGTGTCCTCTCTTTCCCATTCCCGGTTGTTGTTTCAGCGTCCGCCCTGTTTGGGGACCGGTTGTTTCTCGATTTCCCAGCCGCCGCCCAACGCCTTATAGACCGCCACGAGCGCGGTGGCGGTGCGGGTTTCGCTCTGCGCCAGTTGGTCTTGGATTTCCAACAGCGTCCGCTGTGCGTCCAGCACGGTGAGGAAATCCTCAACGCCGCTGTTGTACCGCTGCACGGCCAGTTTCTCGGCGCGTTCGGCGGCGGCGGCAGAGGCTCTTAAATAATCGCGCCGCTTTTGGGCGCGGCCAAACTCCACCAAGGCGCCTTCGGTTTCTTCCAAGGCCAGTAGAACGGTTCTTTCGTAGTTGGCCAGTTCGGCCTCCGTCCGGGCGTCGGCCGCTTTGATGCGAGCGCGGACGCGGCCCAGGTCGAGCGCGGCCCAAGTAATGCGCGGTCCAAACGAGTAAGTGTCGGCACCGCCGCCGGAGAGGGCGGAGAAACTCTCTGCTGACACTCCGAGGTTACCGATGAACGTGACGCGGGGGAACAGGTCGGCGGTGGCGACGCCGATGCGGGCCGTGGCGGCCGCCAAGGCGCGTTCGGCTGCGCGGATGTCCGGGCGGCGGCGCAGGAGTTGTTCCGGACTGCCCACGCTGACCAGCGCGGGTAGCGCAGGCTGCGGCACAGGGGCGGACAATTTGGAGTCCAGGGCGGTGGGTTGCTGGCCGGTCAGAACGCTGAGCCGATAGGCGGTTTGTTTCATGCCAGCCTCCAGCGGGGGGATGGTGGCGAGGGTGGCGTTCAGTTGTGTCTCGGCGCGGGCCACGTCAAGGTCGGTGGCACGGCCGGCGTTGAGTTTGGCGCGCGTGATGTCGAGGGTTTCGCGCTGGTTCTCGGCGTTCTGGCGGGCGACGTCCAACTGGTGTTGGGCGCCGCGCAGTTCAAAGTAATTGCGCGCGACTTCCGAAGTGAGCGTGACGAGCACATCCCGCCGCGAAGCCTCCAGCGCGGCGACATCGGCGGTGCTGGCCTGGATGGAACGGCGGACGCGACCGAAGATGTCCACTTCCCAAATGGCGTCGAAGCCAGCGTCGTACAGCGCGTTCTTGCGCTGATCGCGGGTGAGCGGCGTCGGATTGGAGTCGAAGCTGGACAGTGATCGGGTGTAGCCGCTGTCGACCGTGACGGTGGGCGCCAAGTCCAAGACCACTGTGGTGCGGAGCGCGCGGGCTTCGCGGACGCGGGCGGTGGCGATGCGCAGATCATGGTTGGCGGCGACGGCTTGCTCGGTGAGCCGGTTGAGGGTGTCATCGGTGAATCCCCGCCACCACTCAATCACGACGGGGTCGGTAGTGAGGTTGGTCGGGCTGCTGTTGGCGAACGCGGCATCAACCTTGGTTTGTGGTTGCCGGTAGTTCGGTCCGGCGGCACACCCACTGAGGAACATCACTGAGGTCAAGCCCAGCAGCAGCACGACGGTGGTGACGGCCGACGCCGCGGACCCGGGCGAGGCTTGGGCCCCGGCTCTTTTCTGCTTGCGTTCGAGAACCTGGCGGATGACCAAATAGAAGACCGGCGTCAGGAGCAGGCCGAAGAAGGTCACGCCCAACATGCCCCAGAACACGGCGGTGCCGATGGCCACGCGCATTTCCGCGCCCGCGCCCCTGGCCACCATCAGGGGCAGCACGCCAAACGCGAACGCAAACGAGGTCATAAGAATCGGGCGCAACCGCAACCGGCTGGCCTCAATGACGGCTTCCAGTCGGTTTTGGCCGGCGTCCTGCAACTGCCGCGCGAATTCGACGATCAGAATGGCGTTCTTGCACGCCAGACCGATCAGCACCACCAAGCCGATTTGCGTGAAGAGGTTGTTGTCCAAGCCGCGCGCCCACACCCCGAGGACGGCGAAGAGCAGGCTCAAGGGGACGACGAGGATGATGGCCAGCGGCAGTGACCAGCTTTCGTATTGAGCCGCCAGCACCAGAAACACCATCAATACGCACAGCGGCAGGATGAAAATCGCCGTGTTGCCCGCCTGGATTTGCAGCAGGGTCAATTCGGTCCATTCAATGGCCATGCCCGGGGGGAGGACTTTTCCGGCTAGGTCATTGATGAGCTCGATCGCCTCGCCCGAACTGGCGCCCGGCGCGAGGCTGCCAGTGATTTCTGCTGTGGGATACATATTGAAATGCCCGACCAGCACCGGTGCCCTGATGTCGCGCATTGTCGCCAGCGTGCCCAACGGGACCATCTCCCCGTTGACATTGCGGGTCTTGAGATTTGGCACATCCTCGGGTTTGGCCCGGAACGGCGCGTCCGCCTGCAACGTGACGTGGTACGGGCGGCCGAGGTAGGTGAAGTCGTTGACGTAGAGCGAGCCGAGATAAATCTGCAACGTGTCCCAGACATTGTTCAACGGCACGCCCATGGATTCGGCCTTCGCGCGATCCACATCCAGATACACCTGCGGCACATGAGCGCGAAAGGTCGTGAGCGCGCCGCTGATACGCCGGTCCTGCATGGCGGCAGCGGCGAGTTTGGTGGTGGCCTCCTGTAGCGCGGCAAAACCGAGGTTGGCGCGGTCTTCCACTTGCAGTTTGAACCCGCCCAGGGTGCCCAACCCGTCCACGGGTGGGGCGCCAAAGACGCCGACAAACGCATCCTGAATGTTGGCTTGCGCGATCCTGGCGCGCAACTGGCGCATGATGACGTCGGCGGTCAGGCCCTCCTTGCTCCGTTCCTCGAAGGGGGCCAAGCGGACGAACAGGGTGCTGGCATTGGCGCTGTTACCGAGATTCACGAGCGACAGTCCCTGGAATTCCTGGACCGCACCGATGCCGGGAGTCTCACGCACCAACTTGGCCACGCGCTGGCTGACCGCCGCCGTGCGTTGCAGGGAGGCGCCGTCGGGAAGCTGCATGTAACAAAAGATGTTGCCCTTGTCCTGCGACGGAATGAAGCCACCGGGCACCTGGCGGAAACCCAGCCAGGTCAGGCCAATAAACCCCACGTAGAACAATAAGCTGATGCCGCAATGGCGGAGCACGATGTGGCGCAGCGCCGCGACGTAGCCTCGCCGGCCGGATTCAAACACGTAGTTGAAACCTTGGAACAACCAGCCGACCGAATAGTGAATCAGTCGACCGATGAAATCCTTCTCCTCATGGTGCGGTTTCAACAGCAACGCCGCCAGCGCCGGGCTGAGCGTCAGCGAGTTGAACGCCGAGATCAGCGTGGAGACGGCCACCGTCAACGCGAACTGCTGATAGAACTTGCCCGTGATGCCGGCGATGAACGCGGTAGGAATGAACACCGCGCTCAAGACCAGGGCAATGGCGACGACGGCCCCGCTGACCTCGTTCATGGCCGTCTTGGCCGCCTCCACCGGGGCGAGGCCCTCCGCGAGATGGCGCTCCACGTTCTCCACGACGACGATGGCGTCGTCCACCACGATGCCAATGGCCAGCACCAGTCCGAACAGTGTCAGGTTGTTGAGCGAGAAGCCCATCGCGGCCATCGCCGCGAACGTGCCGACCAGCGAGACCGGCACCGCCAACAGCGGGATGAGCGACGCTCGCCAATTCTGGAGGAACAGCACGACAACGAGGACGACGAGAATCATCGCTTCGATGAGCGTTTTGATGACCTCGCGGATGGACTCGCGGATGAACGCCGAGGTGTCAAAGGCGACGCGGTAGTCCAGCCCTTCGGGGAATTGTTTCTTGAGCTCCTCCATCGCGTGGCGGATGGCGTCGGCCGTCTCGATCGCATTGGAGCCGGGTTGTTGGAAGATGGCGATAGCGCCGGCCGGCCGGTCGTCCAGTAGGGTGTTGATGCTGTAATCGGCGCCGCCCAGTTCGATGCGGGCCACGTCCTGCAAGCGGGTGAGTTGGCCAGCGGCGTCGGCCTTCAGGATGATCTCACCGAATTCCTCGGGTGTGATCAGACGTCCATGGGTCTGGGCGGTCAGTTGAAACAGGTTGTCGGGCGGTTGGGGGGCTTGCCCCAACACGCCGGCGGCAACCTCGACGTTCTGCCGGCGGATCGCCTCCGCAATGTCACCAGCTGTCAGGCCGCGCGCCGAGGCTTTGTTCGGATCCACCCAGATCCGCATGCTGTAGTCGCGCGCGCCAAAGATGATCGTGTCACCGACGCCGGGCAGCCGGGACAGCACGTCGCGTACGTGCAGGTAGGCGTAATTGCTCAAATACAGGCGATCGTACTTGCCGGTGGGCGAGGTCAGGCTGACGATCATGGCGATGGATGGTGAGCGTTTGCGGACGGTCACGCCCAGCCGGCGAACCTCCTCCGGCAACTTCGGCTCGGCCACGCCCACGCGGTTTTGGACCAGCACCTGCGCCATGTTCGGATCGGTGCCCACCTTGAAAGTCACGGCCAGACGCAGTTGGCCGTCGCTGCTGCACTGGGCGGACATGTAGAGCATGTTTTCGACGCCGTTGATTTCCTGCTCCAGCGGCGTGGCCACGGTGTCCGCCACGCTCTTGGCGCTGGCGCCGGGATAGTTGGCCAACACAAAAATGGTCGGCGGCGTGATTTCGGGATACTGGGCAATGGGCAGCTTGAACAAGGCGATCAGACCCAACAACACGAAGAAAATCGACAGCACCATCGCGAAGATGGGCCGGTGGATGAAGAAATGGGAAAATCTCACAGGCGCTCCAGGTTGAGGTTTGCCGGATGCATCATTGCCTCGTGGACGACTGGCTGGCCGGCGGGGCACCCGTTGCCGAGCCTTCCTGCGCTTCCACCTTTGCGCCCGCGCGCACCGCCATCAGGCCGTTGACAACCACCCGGTCCTGCGGCGTCAACCCTTTCAACACCGCACGTAGCGGGCCATGGGATTGGCCGGTTTCGATGACGCGGGTTTCGACGACGTTGGTCGGGTTGACGACATAGACGAACTTGTAGTTCTGGTCGAAGCCCACGGCCACGTCGGGAATCAGCAACGCCTGCTCGGGCGGGCCGGCCGGGATGCGGATCTTGGCGAACATGCCGGGCACCAAAGCGCGGTCGGCGTTCTCGAGGACACACCGCACGCGGATCGTGCCGGTCCTGGCATCCACCTGATTGTCGAAGAAATCCACGCGGCCTTTGTGCGGGAAACCTTCCTCGCCCACCAAGGCCAACTCGCAGGCCAGCGGACTGTTCGTTTGTCCCGCACTACTCGGGTCGCTGGTATTGATGCGGTATCTCAAAAAAGCCTCTTCGGCGACATCGAAGTAGCCGTAAATGGGGTCCATTGTGACGATCGTTGTCAGCGTGCTGGCCGCGCCAGCCCCGCCCACGACCAGATTGCCCGCCGTCACCAAGCGGCGCCCAATCTTGCCGTTGATCGCGGCCGTGATGCGGGTGTACTCCAGGTTGAGCCGCGCGGCGTCCAAGGCCGCTTTCGCCTCGCGGGCGGCCTTGCTGCGACTGTCATATTCCTCCTCGGAAATCGCCTTGGTGCCGCGCAACGCCTCGGCGCGCTGGAGGTCGTTCTCGGCCAGTTCAAACCTTGCTTGGTCGCGATCCAGTTCGGCCTGGTACGGTCGCGGGTCAATCACAAACAGCAGATCGCCCGCCTTCACTTCTGCCCCGTCGGTGAAGTGGATAGAGTCGATGTAGCCGGAAACGCGCGGCCGGATTTCCACCATCTCCACCGCCTCCAGGTGGCCGGGATACTCGTCCCAGTTGGTCACCGTCATGACCTGCGGGCGGGCGATAGTGACATTGGGCGGACGCGGCACCGGCGGCTTGGGCCGGGAACAGGACTGCAGCGCGACCGACGCAACGAGTATCAACAGACATCGGATGGAGGTATTCATGTTAGTGGCAGACGGGATTCAGAATTGGTTATTCTTGCGTTGGTTTGTACAGCGCGGAAAGGTCTTCGAGCAGCGTTTCCTCGGCAACCACGGGTTGCTCAGGGATACGAATCTCCATGTATCTCGGATGCGCCACGATCAGCGTCTGGCCGGCCCGGTGGAATTCACAGTGATGCCGCGGTTCGCTGCCCGGCAGGATTTTGACGTCGGGCGGTTCGCTGATTTCCAGCCCATACTTGCGGGCAATGGAAGCGGCGGCCGCTTCCTTTTCTGGGCAGGGCCAGCCCTTTTGCCGGTACCATTTCGACCGGTCCTGCGACGGAGTGGCAAACACGGCAAAGCCATCGGACAACCGCAAAAACCTGAAGCCATGCTCGATCAGTTCGCCTCCCTCCAGATGGATCAAATCGCTCAGGGCATCCTCTTTCAGACGCGACCCGACGTCGTTCATAACGGCTCGGATCATCAGCAATACACTTGGTTTTGTTGTCATGGTCCTTGTCCTTTTAGGTTTCCCGGCAGGCAGTCGGGGTTCATCGGCGCCGCACCGTCCCATCTGCCATACGCAGCAAGTGTTCGACGATCGACTTCCTCTGGCGTGCGCTGAAACAGGACAGGCCGAGCAGTTCCTGCATGTACAATCCGTCCGCTGCCAGTAACAAGAGCACCGCCAGATTAAAATCCAGTCCCGATTCCACAAGCGCCTGATGTACCTGACAAATGTGTGCCCGCACCGGCTCCAATAACTGCGGCTGATTCGCCGCGACGGCCAACACTGCGCTGCTGACCCGGCGCGACCGTTCGTCAGCGTGCAGCTTGGCCAGCAATCGCGCCTTCAGTTTGCTGGCGGGTGAATTCGGAAGCTCATGCGCCGCCTGTTCGTAGCGTTCCTTCCAAGCGGCCAGCAACTGCACCACCATCGCCTGCAACAGTGCGTCCTTGGTTGGAAAGTTATGGATCAGCCCGCCTTTGCTGACCCCAGCTTTGCGGGCCACGGCATCCAATGTCAGATGCGCCGCTCCCACCTCCATCACCACCTGCTCGGCAGCGTGGAGCAGCTTCGCCCGTGAATTCGTATAGGTCCTCATCCGTACCGACTGGTCGGTGTAGTTCAAACTATGGACTCTCGTCAACTCGTTTCTGGAAATTGACCTGACCCCAAAAACGAGTCCAGAGGCGGCTGCTCCCTGGTTTTGCTGGCGCGGAAATCATGGCCTCCTCCGACCACCCGTTGAATGGGGTTTACTTTTCCCAGCCGCCGCCGAGCACTGCGTAAAGCCTCACGTGGCTCGTGAGCTTTGCCAGGCGCAGGGAGACGAGTCCCTGCTGCCCTGCGTAGAGGGACCGTTGTGCATCAAGGACGCTCAGGTAGCTGTCGATCCCGTGAGGTCAACATACTCATCTGACGTCGGTGCTCGAGATTCGACCAGCCACACCAAAACGACTGGCACGAAACGCCGTTTCGGTTCGGCAATGTCGTCAGGGGCATCGAGGCCGGTGTGACGAGACACGAACCGCCGTAACCGCGATATAACTGACGGATCACACAGCCGCACCTTAAACTTCGGCAGGCGGCCTGGCGGTGGTAGAAGTTCAGCAGCCCACCCCAACCACTCCGCCTTCTCGATCCTCCCCTCCCGCGCCTCCAGCCGTCGGTCGGGAAACGGAATCACATTCTTAATCCCCTGATGGTTACGTTCGGCGTGATAGTGCGCCAAGTACTCGCGGATCACGTGGCGCAGGGATTCCTCGCCGAACAGGACGAACTGCTCCAAGCATTCTGTTTTGATGGTCTTCACGAATCGTTCCGCAAACGCGTTCAGATTCGGGGATTGCGGTGGCAGCCGTATAACCGCTGTGCCGGCGGCCTTCAGAATCTGGTCGAAGGACTGGGTGTACTTCGCATCGCGGTCATGGATCAAATAACGGGCTCCCACCAGCGGCCCATCCGAGCTGGTTACATTCCGCGCGGTCTGCTTCATCCACCCCTCGTTCGGATTCTGACTCATTTCCCCCAGCACGATCCGACGACTTCGCACGTGGATAAAGAACAGCACATAGTAGGTCGCCAGTCCCCAGCGTGTCCCAATCTCGGTGGTGAAGAAATCCGTCGCCCACAGCACGTCCCGGTGCTGGCGAATGAAACTCGCCCACGTGGTGTTCCTCCGTCGCTCGACCAACCTGAACAACGTCTCCCTTGCGCTTGCCTCGGTCGACGCTCCGATTGGTGTTTCTGGCTATGGGTACGTGATTTGGAGGCGATAGAACTTGTTTGTCTGCGTCGCGCCTAGGTCGGTGATGGTCACTTGATTGGCATTCGTCACCGGGACGCTGATACCTGTGAGAGTGGCCCATGCCCCGCTGGTCAGGTTCGTGCTGAACTGGGGCGTGTAGGTGCGTCCGGACGCAATCGGATTGTAGATCAGGTTCTTCTGGGTGGACACACCGGAGACGTTGGCGATCTTTAGCACGAACACCGAGGTTGGGTTGGTCGGGTTGAGACCGGCGACGTACTTGAACAGGTTGTTTTGGCCAGTACCATCAGCATCGCAGGTGGCACAGGACTGGCCGTTGGTTGTGTTGCTGGGGATGCTGGGGAAGTACTCTGCACGCCAAGAATCCGGGATGCCGTCGCCGACGCTGTCTTGCACTACGATGTTGGTGATGATGTTGTAGATGTTGACCCTGTAAAACTTGAAGGGGACAGCCGCGTTCGGATCCGTTACCGTCACCTGGGTGCCGTTGGTCAAGGGCGCTGAAACAGCTTGCGGACTCCACACGCCTGCCACTAGGTTAGTGACCGATTGCACCACATATGTGTGACCACTGGCGATGGGTTGATAAATCAGATTCTTCTGTGTCGGTTGGCCAGGCACATTCTGGATTTGCAGCACGAACACCGAGGCCGGGTTGGTCGGGTCGAGTCCGGCCATGTACTTGAACAGGTTGTTCTGGCCGGTGCCGTCGGCGTCGCAGGTAGCACAGGATAGGGAGTTGGTGGTTGCGCCGTTGTCGCCGAAGTACTGTGCCCGCCACCAATCGGGAATCGTGTCGCCCACGGAGTCCTTGGTGATGGCGACTTGCACATCGACGTACTCGTGAGGCGTGGTACCACCCTCGGCCGTCGGCTGAATGGTGATACTGGCAGCAGAGTCCGTGAAAGTCGTGCCCACAGCAAGTGCGGCATCTTGGTCACTGTTGCCCGGGGTGGTCATATCGAGAAGATCGCTATGGGTGTTGCCGTTATAACCCCAGATGATGTAAGCACCGTTTTGCATGGACGCATTGTCGGTGAAGTTGCGACGGCAACTGATCCAATAGTTGTGCGTGCTGTCCTTGCCTATCTTCAAAGAGAACGTGCCTGTGGATGCGCTGTTGTCAAAACGATAGATGCGATACGTACCGTTGCTCGTCACCGTCAACACCTGGGTGTCCGATATCCAACCAAGCGTGTTCTTGAACCATGGGTTGAAATCGGTGCGAGTGTCGTTGGCGAAGTTGGCGCCCATCGTGTCGAAATCATCCCCATATTCCGTACTGGAGCCGTTTGGGCTAACCGGGTTGCCATCGCTGACCTGCCAAAGATTGGCATGCCAAAGACCGTAAGTATGACCTAGTTCGTGAGCTACGACGCGGAAATCGAACTCGCCGTTGGCCCATACATCTGGCCCGCCAACTTGGGCCAGGCCGCCGTAGGTGATCCCTGAGCCGGAGATGCTGCCGAGCCAAGAGAACAGGACGATAATCCTGTCGTAGTTGCTCAACGTGTAGTTCGCGGCGGCAGCTGTTTCTGCGTCCGAATGCAGTTGGCTGTTAGCATTGTTGACCGCATAGTACGCAGCGGTCTGCGGCATGCGATAAACCTGAGTGGTGACGGTGTTCGTCAAGCTTGTGAGCGCGTAGGAACTTTGCAGGTAGTAGGGACTAATCTGCGTGTCAGCCAGGTTTTGAACGTAGGCCGCGGTGTATGTGGTGCCTCCATATATAAACTGGGGGTCGCCGGGCAAATCGGAGAAGTCGACCCGGATGATCAGAATCTTCTTGCCGCCGGTCGTCCAAGCAGATGGTGCGGCGGCCGTGGTCTCTTCGATTTGGGGTTGTGCGCTTGTCTCCAATAGCGCCGTTGCCTTCAACGTCCGGGGACCGATCCCTTCCTCGGCTGCTTCCAGACGGGCTTCTGCTTCCCGCAACTGTTCGGGAGAGGCGAAGCGGTAAATCTTCCCGCTCATCTCAGCGAGTATTGGTGTCGCCTCGGAGATCGCCCGCTCCGCGGGGATCCTTAGATCAATGATCGGCTTGGTCGCGCCCGGGGCTTCACCGGGTTCGAGTTCACGCAAAACACTCTCATGTAGGTCCAGATTATCGTCGAGAGCCACCCCGTGCAGAGGAATACCAAGTTTTGTGGTCTGGCTGGTTCGCCGTCCGTATACATGTGCCCGGTACGTACGGCCATTTAGACACACCAACCTTTGAAGCGGCTCAACAGTTGGCCCACCCCGTGCAGGTAGAACACCCAGAACGGAAAGATCACCTATGCCAGAGACGCGGACTTCCAATTGGCTAACAATCTCAGCGGGCAACTGCTGACGGATCGACGCGGGAACCGCTGAATAGATCGCTCTTGCGGGATCGGACGTGATAAGCGCAGCAAAGGCGGCGCGGCGCTGCTTTGCCAGACTAAGACCATCAGAGAGCATCGCGGCCCTAGCCGTTCTATCTGATGTGGCTGTGAATCGTGAGGCCCATGCATCGAAGTGTGCGAAGACAGGGATAGATTCACTGCGACTCCACCCTTCTGCATAAGTTAAGCTTTGCGCTTTTACCTCCGGCGGTGGAGAACCTTTGGTGACCGTTTGCGCTTGTGAAAGTTGGGTGAAGAAGAGAAACATGAGGGGGCAGCGGAGAAGGCCGCACCTGCAACTGCTGCTTGGGATTTTCAGAATGGCGGGGACCAGAGACGTACACTTTTTCGTATTCATCCTGCGTCTCCTCACACGGTCATTTCGGTTGCAGCGTTCACAGGTCACTCGCAACAAAACTCCGTTACCTGCTCCTAGCCTCACGCAGACGGGACGCGTTGGGGTTGAGAGGCGGCCCCAGAAACGGGGTGATGCTTGCCTCATACGCCTGTGGGTAGAGGAGAAGCAAGACATTAATTCTCGTATGGGCCAATCCTCAGTGGCAAAGTTTGCACATACGTTCCAAGGCGACCAGCCCGCGTCTATCGCGGTTTCCTCGCTGGCGACGATTGCGGGCCGTGGTGAATAATTACGAGGCTGCGCGAGATGGGCAACTCCGTCGCCGCTCTCCGCGTGCCGCAGGACGGCCAACTGCGTTTTACGCCGCGTGACCAACAACTACCACACCGAACCATTCAGACCGCCCCCCCAACCCAACGCTCCGCCTGCCGCATTTCGCCCATGCCGACCACCTGCGCTGTACGCCCGGGTGCACTGCCACAACCACCGCACCGCTGCTCGCTTCCTTCACTCCGCTTACGGCAGATTCTTGGGCAAAGCTCTTCTGGTTTTTCTTTATGGTGACATGCTATCGTCGGCTCGATGGCAAGACGGAAGCCGGTCGATGACACTCCGCGCCAAGGGACGGCGGTGCCGGGGGCGTGGCTGGCCGCGGGCATCTTTGCGCTTCACCCGGTGAGCGTGGAGTCCGTGGCGATGGATCGCGAATACTTGGCGCAGGCCGAGGCCCAGTTGAAGGAAGCGATTCGGGATGGCCGTCGGCGCTGCGAAATAGCGGTAGCATCAATCCACCGCAGGCGATGGCCAGGAAGCACGATGACTAGCATCCGGTTGTGGCGAAGGGAAAACTGCAATTTTTCAACCTGGAGGTTTGGAGCTTGCGTCCGATTTGCGATGGAAAATCAGAAAAGTTTGGTCGCCCTCAAGATAAGGCCTACCCGGTAGCCAGCCGAGATTGCGAATTTTTTCCGAGGCATCAAACACCTGAACCTGGTCGTAGTTTTCCTGTAGTGGGCCAGGCTGAACGAGGCTTTTGTGCTCAATGTCCCACGGGCGCAGCACCAGCCAATCCGGTTTGAGTTCGAGGGAGACTTGATTGTGCCTGTAAGGGCCAAGCCGCTTGCGGACCTCGACCATTTCTTTCGAGGCCAGGCCGAGACCATCGAGCATCTTCAATCCTGAAAAATAGCCGATGTAACCCAGCGGTTCGAGCATCACGGTGTCGTGCGGCGTTCGCGCGTGGACCCGCAGCCAGAGACCAATCTGGCGACGCTGTCCATTCTCAATGAGTTGCTGTTGCACCCGCATTTGACGCGCCACGCATACCGTGATGAACAACTGACCTGCAACCAGCAAAAGGGCCAGCACACAAAGCGTGCCTCGGAGCAGGCGGCACCAATCACGCCGCCGGCCGGCCAGACCGAGCGCTTGGTCGAACAGAAGGCCGATGGTCAGATAACCGAACACTGCGACAGTCGGAAAATACCACGGGTACGGATTTATCAATACGGAGGTCAAAAAAAAGTTCCCCAGAAAAAAGGCCAGCGAAAACAGGCGCAGTTGGGGAGGCAATGGCGGGAATGGCCAGGCCAGGGCGGCCACAATCCCCAGCGCCGTGCAGAGCGGGAAAATGGACCCAGGCCATCCGCCGAACCACGCGTAGGCCGGTGCGAATACCCAGCGCAGGCTGGTCACGTCGGTCAACAATGTCCACGGGAACACAAGCAGATTGAACAATTGCGCGCCAATGGAAAACGGAGGCAAAGTCGTTCCCTTGGCCACGACGGGATACGGCACCGGCGACCCATAGTAACTCCACGCCCACACGAACCAGGGCAAGTAAAGCACGGTGCAAACCAAACCGGCCGCCAGAAGAACTTTCCACAAGCCCTTTCGTGACTGTCCGGCCGTCCGGTTGGGCGAAAAGAGCAGCGCGCCGATTCCCAGCGCGGCAATATACACGCAACTGTCCGGGCGCGTCCACATCAAGCCCGCCCAGCCGGCCCCGATACGCAACATCTGACGCGGACCAGTCACCACCAAACCGTGTATCGCCAGTGCCAGAAAGAAAAAGAGTAGTCCCGTTTCCATGCCGTTGATGCTGAAATCCACCAGCTTTGCATCCAGCCCAAGGAGTGCCAGGGTCAGCCAGGCGGCCAGGCGATGCTGTTGCAGTTTTTGCAGCAGGAGAAAAAGCAGGACCATGCCAGCCGCCAGTGCGGCGATGCTCGTCAGACGGAACAGCCACAATGCCAATTCGTCTGATTGATTACCCGTGAGCCAGCTAAATCCCGCGGGCAGTAAGACCCCTAGCGGCGAGGTGAACGTGTGCAACCGTTCGCCGGGAGTAAAAACGAGGCCGTGGCCCGTCGCCAGATTTCGACCGCAGCGAAACGTGATCCAATAGTCCTCCCAGACGTGTTGGGTGTAGATCGCAAACACCAAGCCAAAGAGGAACACCGCTCCCCCGACCATCACAGCAGGTCTGATTACCGCCGTTCGCATGGAGGAGGAAGATAGCCCGCCCGGTTGGCTGGTCAATGTCGGCATGGCCAGTTCGTTTCGGGGACGATAACACCGATTACGAATCGTTGACAAGCACGGGCATTGCCCGGCAATCCCCGTGCTCCAGGCCGCAATTGCCCTTCACGCCAGCAGCAAAATCGCCATCATCTTCGCAAAGCAATTCTCCGGGCGCAGAATCATAGAAGAAAAACACCGGGAGACGGGCGGCGAGTCAACGGTGGAAGTTCAGGGCGACAGGGAACTCTTACCTTGACGCGCAGAACCGTCGCGCGGTGTTGGTAGAGCGCCACGGAAAATACACTCATGATCAAGTCGGAAGTCGATCGACCCCACCCCCACCTCTGGAGCGTGGGCCTCGACAGCCCACACCCTCAGCAGAGGTTCCCCAGGTTCTTTCGGTCTGGACGCACCAAGTCTTCAAGAGCAGAATTACAGTCAAAGCAGTCTTTCGACAGATACGTTGGGCAAACAGAAACAGCGAGATCGATATGAGCGTCAATCGAAATGCAAGGAATCCAGAGAAATACGCGCCCATCGTGGACAGGGTCTGGACTTGCCCAAGTTGCGGCGGCACAAATCCCGACGTTTACGTCATATGTCGGGATTGCGGTCAGCGTGCGCAACACGAAAACGACACCGAACCGGACTCCGGCCAGTTGGAGACACGCTCCGAGCGGAAGGGTTCCGTTTCACAGTCGGAGGCACTCCCCACGAAGGATCAACTGATGGCATTTTGGGCTTCCGGCCTTTCAAAAATTGGAGGCCCCATTACTACGCTAATCGTCATTGGCTTGGTTCTGGACCACAACCCATCTCCTGGACACTTGCTTCCTTTGAGCTGGGACATCGGCATTCTGGTCGGCACAGTCGGTTGCATCATGGGTCTGTTTGGGATTGGTGCCCTCGTTGGTCATTCCATTTGGTTTCTCAAATACCGCAGCAAGGAATCGGAGACTGCGTCTCCCTCGACGGCACAAAACGAACGGTAGACTAGCGCACGATCTCACGTACTCCGTTTGACCGCCTTCTGCTTGGCAAACATCAGCGCGACACGAGCACAATCCGCAGGCGGCAGCGGGCGATCTTCCAGCGGGTGAAAACCGCTAAGCTGCGTGGCGTCCCACGGGACATCTGCGAGGTCCAACCGGCTGACGCCAGCAGCCAGCGCATGTGCCCGTGTGGGATACTCCGAGATTGCCACTGTAGGGATCAGGTCTTTCAACTTGTACGCCCACCGCGGCCCAAATAGGCGCTTGAGGTCATCGGGACCGTTCACCGCGTATCCGTGAAAGCGAAAGCCCGCCGCGAGCAGCTCCAATTTCCGACGCCACACCCATCCCCCAGATGTCGCCCACCCGAACCGTGTTGACCACTCACGCCAGCCTTGCGAATAGCGCACGAAGCGGCGCACCACCATCCGCCTGCGCCGGGAAATCAAGGCTTGCAGAACGACACTCCGATCGTACCAACCACTGAACTCTAAAAAGATTGCGTTGCCAGCACGGGTAACATTTCGCGGATGGTTTGGAGCGCCTCCTGTATCTGCAGCGGCTTGTGAATGCACGCATCGATCGGATAGCGGTCCATGATCTGCCGCAAGTCTGTTTCTTCCGCGCCGGAAAAAAGGATCACCTTGATCTCGGGATTGAGCTTGCGCAAGCGCTCGACCACCTCGCCGCCGTCCAAGAGCGGCATGAAGAAGTCGATAATCACCACATCGATGGAATCCTTTTCCCGCGCGTACTTTTCCAGCGCCTTGACGGGATTCGACGCAACTTGGACGAGGCATCCATTGCGTTCCAAAACGCTCTTGGCCGACATGGCGTTAATATTGTCGTCGTCGACAATGAGGATACGGATGGAATGCGTCCGCTCCGCTTCATTTGCTGGTTCGGTTATCGGCATAAGATGGCTTTTCGCTCCTATTTGCGGGCTCTCGTTTAAGCAAGTCATATGCCACCCAGGGCCTTGTGGTGCAGCATTATCCAATGTCGGTTTCCCCGACCCGAGGCGTGGAATACTCCCTGCTCTGGCGGTTACTCATCATGATGGGGGCCACTGACATCGACAACCGTGACGGAATCCTCGCCATTGATGACGAACTGGAGCTGTTGGACGTCGTCAGGAAAAGCCTGGATCTCGCCGGTTTCAAGGTTCATACCGCATCGACCGCCCAGGACGGCATCGAATTGTACGAGAAGAACTGGAAGAATATCAAAGTGGTCCTGCTCGACTACGTGATGCCGGAGATGACAGAAGACCTCATCTTCGAATGCCTGAAACGTCAAAACCCCGATGTCCGCGCCATCCTGCTGACCGGTTGCGAGGATCATGTCGCCAACCCGATGTTTCAGGAAGGTCTCTTCGGCTACATGCACAAACCGTTCTTCGTGGAGGATCTCATCCACCAAGTGCAGCAGGCCATCGACTCGGTCTGAATGGCGCGCAGGACTCGCCGGTCGACACACCCCCAGCCAAACCGCGCGAGTTTGAGTTGAGGCCCCGAAACCTCTCCTTCCGTTGCATATCGCAGGTGGGTGGCGTAAGTTCACGCCACGGTCATGCAGGATACAATCGCAGCCAATCCACTTCGGGAAGGCCTCAGCACGCAGCAAGCGCCGGAACCGTGCGCCTTGGTTATCTTCGGCGCCACCGGCGACCTCACCCACCGCAAGCTCGTCCCGGCCCTCTATAACCTCGCGCACGAAGGACAGCTCCCGCAGTCGTTCGTTATCGTTGGTTTCGCGCGCCGGCCGAAGACCCATGACCAGTTTCGTGCCGAGTTGCGCGACGCCGTAGCGCAGTTCTCGCGCTTCCAGCCCATCAACCCCGCCGTGCGGGATGCGCTGGCGCAGGCGATTTTCTACCACCAATCGGAGTTTGCGGACCCGAAAGGGTACCAGACGCTCGGCGAATTCCTGCAAAGACTTGACGCCGAGCGCGGCACCGCCGGCAATCGTCTCTTCTACCTCGCCACGTCGCCGACGGAGTTCATCGGCATCATCGAACAGCTTGGCGCGAGCGGCGTGGCCCGGACGCGCGGATCACCGCCGCGCATCATTGTCGAGAAACCATTCGGCCGCAGCCTCCCCACGGCCCACGAGTTGAACCACAAGTTGGCCGGTGTCTTCCCCGAGCGGCAGGTTTTCCGCATCGACCATTATCTCGGGAAGGAAACCGTCCAGAACATCGTGGCTCTTCGTTTCGGCAACGAAGTTTTCGAGCCGCTTTGGAACCAGAAATACATCGACCACATCCAGATCACGGTTGCCGAATCCCTGGGTGTGGAAGACCGCGGCAGTTATTACGACAACTCCGGCGCATTGCGCGACATGGTACAGAACCATCTGATGCAATTGCTCTCATTGGTGGCAATGGAGCCGCCTCCCGTGCTGGAAGGCGAAGCCATTCACGACGAAAAAGTGAAGGTTCTGCGCGCCCTCCGTCCGATCACACCTGACCAGGTCCAGCAGCTCACCGTGCGCGGCCAGTACGCGCCCGGCTCAATGGCGGGCAACCCCGTTCCCGGCTATCGGGAGGAAAAGAACGTGGCCCGCGACTCGCGCACCGAAACCTTTGTGGCGCTGAAATTCTTCATCGACAATTGGCGCTGGGCCGGCGTCCCGTTTTACCTCCGCCACGGCAAGCGACTGCCCAAAGGCGTGGCCGAGATCGCCATTCAATTCCAGGCGCCCCCCGCCGTGCTGTTTGCCGCCGAATCGCCCGTTCCGCTCCAGCCGAATGTGCTGGTGCTCCGCATTCAGCCCGATGAAGGCATCGCCATCCGCATGAACGCAAAAGTCCCGGGCAACACGATCAACCTGCAACCGGTGAAGATGGATTTCCGTTACGGCGGCAGCTTCGGCGCCCGCTCGCCGGAAGCGTATGAACGACTGCTTCATGATATCATCCTCGGCGACTCGACGTTGTTTACGCGCCACGACGAGGTCGAGCGTTCATGGCAGATCATCGACGCGATCATCGACGGCTGGAACGCGTCCCCTGCCCCCTTGCCTTACGAGTCGGGTACGTGGGGTCCGACGGAAGCAGACGAGTTCATCCAGCGTGACGGTCGGGAATGGAGACGCCCGTAATCATGCCCGACCGCGCACAATTGGAAACATTTACCGCCGGCACCGAAACCGCCGTCGACGTGGCGCAGATCGAGCGCCAGCTCCACGAGTTGTGGCAACTGGCCGCGGAATCGGAGAAGGACCCGTCGCAACGTCAGATCACCCGCGACTGCCTCTTCAACTTCATCGTCCTCTGTGAAACCGACGCGGGGGCCGCGCACGCCGGCGAGGTGATCAGCTCGCTCACGAGTCATCATCCGTGCCGGGCGATTGTGCTGTCGGCCGGGTTGGACTCCGCCCCAGCGGAACTGTCCGCCTCCATTTCCGCCCATTGTCACCTCGCCGGCACGGGACAAAAACAGGTTTGTTGCGAGCAGATCGCGATTCGTGCCGCCGGCCAAAGTGTGGCGCACCTCGGCTCAGCCGTACTTCCGCTGCTGGAGTCCGACCTGCCGACGATCGTCTGGTGGCAGGGCAACTTTCTGGAAAGAATCGATCTCTTTCGTCGATTGGTGGCGGCGGCGGACCGGGTCATTTACGACACGTCAGCCTGGACCCAAGCGCCATCGCAGCTCGCCGGTCTGGCCCGCGTCATCACCGAATATCCGCGCTGCAGTTTTGCCGACTTGAGCTGGACGCGGTCGGGCTTGTGGCGGCGACTCGCGGCGGAGTTTTTCGACGAGCCGCAGTGCCGCGCCGAACTCAAGCGCATCCGTACAGTGGACATCCTTCATGGCGGCGGGCCGGGGGCCGTCGTGCGCGCGTTGCTGTACGGTTCGTGGTTCGCCGCCCAACTCCACTGGCCTGTCCCCGAGGCGAAAACGAGGATTCATCTTTCCCGGCGCGATGATCCCGAAGCCGCGTCGGTGGGCATTTTGTCGGTCGCCATCAAGACCGACCGTGCCACGTTTTCGATTCGCAGCAACCGCGGTGAGAACACGGCGAGCGCGACCGTCGAGATGCCCCATGCCTGTGGTCTGCCGCGTAAACGCGCGTTCTGGCGGTCGGATGATGCCTCCCTGCTGTCACAGGAACTCGACCATTCCGTACGGGATGCTGTCTATGAGAAGTCGCTGGCGATGACGGTCGCGTTGCTTGAGGAAAGCTCGCGCTGAGGCGCAAGAAGAACGCGGCGCTGTTTTTTCGATTGCCACTCCTTGGAAGGCGCGCTACACATGGTGGCGGGGAACTTCGCAACAAAAGGAGGAGGTAATGAAACGGTCGTTTCTTGTTTGGGCCCTGTTTCTGGGCGCTTGGGTTGGTCAACCCGCCATTTCGCATGGGCTGGCTCCGTCACCAGTCGGCACATGGGAAGTCTCCATTCTCGGCTTCGATACGGGTACGTCGATCATGACATTCTCCAATGACTTCACGGTCACCGGCTGCGGCATCATGCGGCATCAATTCGGATTCTTCACGCTCGCAGGCAACTGGAGCCTTGACGCCCATGGCGGCGTGATTGTCTCCTACCTTCTGTCAACCAACGGTGTCGGCAGCGGCGGCGCCAGTTTCACCGCCCGCCTCTTACACTCAGGGAGGTTCCGCGGGAGCGGACACGACGATAACGGCAAACTGCTTCACTTCAAGGGCGAACAGCCGTCGAATCTTCCGGACCTGACCGGTTCATGGACGGCGGTCGTCAAACGTCGCGGCAAGACCCTCCTTGAAACCTACGACATTACTGCATCGACCAATTTCCCGGCGGTCTTCGACGTCACTGGAAATGGGTCGAGCGAGACAGCAGGCTCGTACACTCTCACGGGCACCATCATCGCCACGCCAAACAACAAGCTTAATGCGTCCATCGACCGCACATTCGGTGCCGAAACCCAGCACAGTTCGCTCGCCGGGAGAGTCAAGCACAAGGATTCCGACATGCGACTGAAGGGTCGCGACGACACGAACGTGCATCTGTCGATCAAAGCGGTGAACGGTTCCTGACGGCGCCGGGGTTTCCGGGATTGACCGTTTTGGAAGCTTTCACCTAGAGTGGCGCCCGACCGCGCCATGAACATCCTTGTCATCGGAAACGGCGGGCGCGAACACGCGCTTGTCTGGAAGATCGCCCAAAGCCAGCGCGTCCGAAAGCTCTTCTGCGCTCCGGGCAACGCCGGCATCGCCGAGTTGGCGGAATGCGCGCCGATCCCGGCCACGGACATCGACAAGCTCGCGGCGTTCGCTTCCGAGCAGAAGATCGATCTTACCATCGTCGGCCCCGAAACGCCCTTGTGCGCCGGCATCGTCGACGTGTTCAATGCCCAGGGGCTGCGTATTTTCGGCCCCAATAAACGCGCCGCCCGATTGGAAGGCAGCAAGGTTTTCGCGAAAGAGATCCTGCTGAAATACAATGTGCCGACGGCGTCTGCGGCCATTTTCAACAACGCGGGTGATGCCCGGGCCCACCTTCGAAAGGTCGGCGCGCCGATTGTGGTGAAAGCCGACGGGCTCGCGGCCGGCAAAGGCGTGATTGTCGCGTCGTCCGTCGAAGAGGCCGAGCAGGCCGTCGCCGAAATCATGGAGCGAAAGGTCTTCGGCGCCGCGGGCGCGCAAGTGGTCATCGAGGAATGCCTGTGCGGCGAAGAACTGTCCGTCATGGCGCTCGTAGATGGCCAGTCCTTCCAGATGCTGGCGTCCGCGCAGGACCACAAGCGCGCACTCGATGGCGACCGCGGTCCGAACACGGGCGGCATGGGCGCGTATTCGCCGACGCCGTTGCTGGACGAGAAGCTCCACGAGCAGGTGGCCGGGATCTTCCGGCAGACGCTGGCCGGGTTGCGGGCGGAAGGCATCCAGTACCGCGGCGTGCTCTACGCCGGCTTGATGATCACCCCACGCGGTCCACAGGTGCTGGAGTTCAATTGCCGTTTTGGCGATCCCGAAACCCAGGCTGTGCTGCCGCGGATGGATTTCGATTTGGTGGAGGCAGCGGAAGCCACCCTCAACGGCTCGCTCGACCGCCTGGCGTTGAAATGGAAGAGCGAGGCGGCGGTCTGTGTGGTCATCGCGGCCGGCGGGTACCCGGGCCGATACCAACCCGGCCAGCCGATTGCAGGGTTGAAAGAGGCCGCCAAGTTGGGTAAGGTTTGCGTGTTTCATGCGGGCACGCGGCGGAACGCCGGCGGTCAAATCGTCACGGATGGCGGACGGGTCCTGGGTGTTACCGCGCTCGGTGAGAATATTGAGAAGGCGGCGCGGCGCGCCTACGAAGCTGTCCAGCAGATTCATTTTGACGGCGCCCACTTTCGCCGCGATATTGCCGCCCGTGCGATACAGAAGTGAAACTGGCGGAAGGACCCGCGGGAACAGAAATTTGATTTTGCGAGGTACGATGAAAACAGTGGCCGTAACAATCAGCGCCGCGCTTGCGCTCCTGCTGGCGGGGGCAACGTCGTTTTGCCGTGCCGCCAACGTCGATCCGTCTTTGCGACAGACGATGGAGATCATCAGCGTTCTCAAATCGAATTACGTCGACCACGACAAACTCGACGAGAAACTGCTGAACGAAGCGACCGTAACCGGTATCCTGGGGGCGCTGGGCCGCGGGGCCGTGATCCTCGCGCCGGAGACGCCATCAACCAACGGCACCAAAGCCGTTGACAGCGAGCTGAAACCGGCGGGTCCCCTCGCCCGCGCAGAGGTCATCGATCCCCATATCGGCTACATCCGTCTGGCCGATGTGACGGAGGGGACCCCGGCCGCGCTCGATGCGGAACTGAAAGGATTCGCCGACGCAAAAGTGGCGGGCTACGTGCTTGACCTTCGTTTTGCCGATGGCACGAACTTTGCCGCCGCCGCCGCGGTGGCGGGTCGATTCCTGGACGACGGACAGGAAGTGTTCACGCTGAAGAGTTCGGATAAGGGCGCGCAGGTCTTTCGGGCGGGTTCGGACATCAAGTCCGCGTCGTCCAACGGGTCCGACCTGGCTTCCGCGCCACTGATGCTGCTGGTAAACGCGGAAACGCGAGGGAGCGCCGAGGCCCTAGCCGGTGCGTTGCGCGCGCAGGACCGTGGCATCATTATCGGTTCGCAAACCGCAGGCTCGGCGGCGGCCTGGGAAGATGTGAAATTGAGCGATGGCCGCACGTTGCGCATCGCCACGGCCAAGATCGTGTTGCCCCACCTCACTGGCGCGGGGCCGCAAATCGACATTTTTCCCAATGGAATTACGCCGGACGTGGCCGTCAAGATTGAAGTCCAGACGGAACGCGCGGTGGTGCTCGCGCAAACCAACGAGACGTTGACGGCGAGCCTGCAGTTGCGCGTGAACAAGAACAATTTGACGGAGGCGCAGTTGGTCAAGGCGTTCCGGGGAGAGGCCGTCAGTCGCTTTGACAAGCCATCGCCCGTCGACAAGGCGCACGAAGAGGAAGACGATATCCAAAACGTGCGCGACGTGGTGCTGCAACGGGCGGTGGATATTCTGAAGGGGATCCGCGTGCTGTTGTCCTGGCAATGAGGCGCGGACGCGGCGCGATCCTCCCGTCGTCCGGACGCAAAAGGATTCGATGAAGAAGATTCTGTTCATCTGCACAGGCAATGTTTGTCGCAGCCCGATGGCGGAGGGCCTGCTCCGGCACATGCTGCGCGGTCGCAACGACGTTCAGGTGGCCTCCGCGGGCCTCGCCGCGCTTGACAGCCTGCGGGCCACGGATGCCGCCATCAACGTCATGGCCGAACTTGGCATGGACATTTCCTCGCACGTCAGCCAATCGTTGAACAGCGATCTGGCGCGGCAGGCGGATTTTATTTTTGTGATGACCCACCAGCATCAGGACACGCTCCAGACGCTTATTCCGTCCGCCGCTGAGAAGACGTTTCTCGTGCGCGAGTTCGAGGAGTCCCGCGCCGGCGAGAACAAAGACATCGCCGATCCGATTGGCCAGTCCATCGATGTGTACCGCCGTACGCGCGACCAGATTCGCGACGCGTTGCCGAGCCTGATCGTGTTCATGGACCAGACCACGGCCGCGGCACGCAGGGTGACCCGGGAAGTCACGGCGCCGGCCACGAATGAAGAAGCCCGGCCGTTGCGCATCGCGCTGGCGGGCGATCACGGCGGCGTCGAGATCAAGGCAGCGTTGAAGGATTGGCTGGCACAGCACGGTTATCCATTCTCCGATTTTGGCACACACACGACCGAGCCGGTGGATTACCCTGAGTACGCGTTTATCGTCGCGCGAGAGTTGCTGGCCGGAAATTTTGACCGCGGGGTGCTGGTCTGCAAGAGCGGCATCGGCATGACCATTGCCGCCAACCGGTTTCCCGGCGTGCGCGCCGCCATGGTCAGTAACGAACAGTGGGCCCGCCTCAGCCGCGAGCACAACAACGCCAACGTCCTTGTGTTATCGGGCATCGAACTCAACGGGGAACAAGCCAAGCAACTTTTGGACGTCTGGTTGCACACGGACTTCGGTGGCGGTCGCCACGCTCGCCGCGTCGACGAAATGGACCATCCACCTGTCATGAACGTCACCTCGACACCCTCAAAAAAGACATCGGCGCTGGCAGTGGCTGACCCCGAGATTTTCAGCGCCGTCCAGCGTGAGAAGCAACGCCAGCAGGAAAACATCGAGTTGATCGCCAGCGAAAATTTTGTCTCGCCCGCGATTCTCGAAGCGGCGGGCTCGGTGCTCACGAACAAGTACGCTGAAGGCTACCCCGGTAAGCGTTATTACGGCGGCTGTGAATACGTGGATATCGCCGAACAACTCGCGATCGACCGCGCCAAACAGCTTTTCGGCGCCGAACACGTGAACGTCCAGCCGCATTCCGGTTCGCAGGCCAACATGGCGGTGTACTTCGCCACCATCCAGCATGGAGACACGATCTTGACAATGGAGCTGGCCCACGGCGGCCATCTCACCCACGGCTCGCCGCGCAATTTCTCGGGCCGCTTCTACAAGGTCGTGCACTACGGTGTGCGCCAGGACACCGAAAGGATCGACTACGATCAACTGGCCAAGCTCGCGCAGGATTGCCGCCCGAAGATGATCACCGCCGGCGCCAGCGCGTATCCGCGGATCATCGACTTTCAGAAGATGCGCGAGATTGCCGACAGCGTCGGCGCGCTGCTCTTTGTCGATATGGCGCACATCGCGGGCCTAGTTGCCGCCGGCATTCATCCCAGCCCCGTACCCTTGGCCGATTTCGTCACCACGACCACGCACAAAACGCTGCGCGGCCCGCGCGCCGGTTTGATTCTCTGCAAAGCGAAATACGCCAAGGACATCGACAGTTGGGTGCTGCCGGGTATTCAAGGCGGGCCGCTCATGCACATCATTGCCGCGAAAGCGGTCTGTTTCCTCGAAGCGATGAAGCCCGATTTCAAGGACTATCAACGACAGATCGTGAAAAACGCCAAGGCACTCGCCACCGCGTTGGCAGCGCACGGTTTCCGCATCGTCAGCGGCGGGACGGACAATCATTTGATGCTCGTCGATCTCCGCCCGAAGAAACTCACCGGCAAGATTGCCCAGGAATCGCTCGACCGCGCCGGCATCACGACGAACAAGAATCTTATCCCGTACGATCCCGAGAAGCCGCTTGTCACCAGCGGCATCCGCCTCGGCACGCCTGCTGTCACCACCCGCGGCATGAAAGAAGCCGAGATGGACCAGGTCGCCGCGCTCATCACCGAAGTGCTGGCGAAGCCAGACGATACAGCCCTGCAAGCCAGCGTAAAGCAAAAGGTGCGCGCCCTGACCGCGAAATTCCCACTGTCGTATTAGGGTAAGTTCGAATCTCGAAGTTCGAAACAAGTCCGAATTCCCCAATCGGCAATCTCACGCGCCGGCAGCTACCGTCTTTCGTGGTGGCAGAAACAGGACGACGTAAGACAGCGCGTAAAGCACCAAGGCAACCAACCAGAGCTCCCGGAAGCCGATGACGAGCGAACTGTACTCGATCAACCCTCCGATGACCGCGCCGAGCAAGTTCGAAGCAAAAGCCAGATCAACGTTCGGCGTGTGCTTGTATGAGCGCGCAAAGATGAAAGCGGCAAAAAAGATGGGCGAGGCCATCAGCATCATGGAAACAAGGAGGCGCACGATTAATCCTGTGCGTAACAGTATGTGGATGGGGAACACAAAGTTAATCATGACAGCGGCAGCCAACAACCCGTAGAGCAGGTGGAGATTGAATGACTGAATACGGTTCATCCACAGATTGGCGAGCAACACGACGATCAAGATCGCGCTGAAGACGATCGAGTTGACCACCCAGGTCGAGCCGAACAGCATCGCGAAGCGTGTCACACTGACGGTTTCGATGAGCAGGAAAGCAACGCCGAGGAAAAAGAAGTGCCCATTGACCGTTTGCATTTTGCCCTGCGACGCGAAAACGACGCACACCAGCGTGATGAGCGCCATGGCTTCAAGAGCCAGACGATACTCCGGCGGCACCTTGCGTCCTGCCAGATAGAAAAAAGGCCAGTCGTCCGTGGCCGGATTGACCATCGGAATGTCTGTGGTTTGCACGTTGTGGATGTATTTCTTTACACCCGGTCCGGCAAAAAAGCTGGGCGATCCCATTGGATCCGGGTCCTTCACGTACGGCTTCTCACCAAAAGCCTGGGTCAACATATGGAACATTCGGCGATTGAGATACATATTCCCCAGGGTGTGCTTGACGACAACGATGCCATCGTCCTTCAGAAGACTTCGAGCTTCCTGAAAACTTTCGACGGTGTAGAGAAAAGAATCGAGCCGCACTGACGACATGCCGGAGAAGAGCCGATGAGCATCGAGGAACCCGAAGATGATCATGTCGTATTGGGAGTGGGTTTTGTTGAAGAACGAACGCGCATCATCGATGAACACATGCACGCGGGGATCGCTGTACGGTTGTTCGGCATGAGCGACCCGCCCCAAATTGAGAATTCCGGGGTCGATCTCCACGGCGTCGACGTGACGCACGCCGTAGCGCAAGGCCGCGGCGACATCATTGCCCGTGCCGGTGCCAATGATCAAGACATCGTTGTAGGGGAAGTCGGGGACGCTGAAAGGCGTGACGTAGAAGGTCACGATCTTGGTTATATTGGTGTGATCCTGTTGCACCCGGGGAGACAGATCGATCGCTTGCTGGTAAAAGTCGCCGCTCAATTCCACGCGGAACCCCGGCGTGTTACGGAGGGCGGGCAGTTCCACCGGGCGAACCATTTCGTCTCGGGCCTGTAAGTCCCCGTTCCCGTTCCACTCGAGCGGATACACACCCAGCGTGTGGTACGGCGTCCAGAAATACATTTCTCCCGCCAACCAGACCACGAGCACGGTTGTCACAGCGATCAATGCGTTCAAGGCAAGCCAACTTTTATCGATGCGGACAAACCACAACAGACCCAGCATCACGATGCCGAACCACCACCAAGGACCCGCGTTGAGAAACGACACGAGCGTGAATGCCAACACTCCGAGCAGGCTGCCCAAAATGTTGATCACATAACCTCGGAGTGGCGGGGATACCGCTTTGAGGCCTGCTCCAATTTGCTGCCCAAAAGGCACAAAGACCATGGCAACGAGAACGAAAAGAAGGCTCAAGCTCTCGGTCAGCGACAAAAACCACAGGACGTGACGCTTGTACTCGGCATAATACACGTCATCGGGAATCGGGCCGGTCATACCGAATTGATTGAACATGATGCCGACAGCCACGAAGCCCAGTAGCGCCAAGGGTTGCCAGGCAAGCCAGCGTCGTCCTCGTCCCGTCAGCATCGCACCCAGTCCCAAGCCCAGGAATGCGCCGATCAGTATGAAATTCGTGAAATAGGCCAACACGCGCTCGTAGGCGGGCACCCAACGGATCAACGCCAGCTCCACGAACAGCGCGAGAAAACTAGCGACGAATAGATCCATTTGCACCGAGCCAGAGGATGCGTCGGAGACGGGCCGCGGCGACGGCTCGGCGTGCGGTGTTACAGGCAAGTGTGACGTATCAGCTGACACGAATTGGGTATTTCTACCCGAACTGTGGCGAATCCGCAACACACCTTGCATCCCACGCGCAGATCGCCGCGCTTATCACGGAAGTGCTGGCGAAACCCGACGATGCAGCTCTGCAAGCCAGCGTGAAACAGAAGGTGCGCGCCCTGACCGCGAAGTTTCCGTTGCCGTACTAGTAGGGATAAGTTCGAATCTCGAATTTCGAAACTCGAAACAAGTTCGAATTCTTCAATCGGCAATCAGGGCTTGTCGAGCAATCACATTTCTCGCTACACTCGGTCGCGATGCAGGCGAGCGCATACCAAGTCTGCGGCGGCTGTACCCAGAAGACCCTTGCGATAGCTTCCACCCGAAGACGATCTCAATTGGACCATGACCCCCGGCACCGGCGACTACGAGATCATCATCGACCGCAACAATTTTATCGATGAAAGGTTTGGAATATGGCTGCGATGAAACCTGAAGAGAGTTGGCTGCGCGCTGACGACAAGGTGCGGAAGAACCTGCCGCCGGGCGTGAAACTCGTGCGCACGCTACGGGGACATACGGGCTACATCGGGCGCATCGCGTGGTCGCCGGACGGGCGAATGTTGGCCTCGCCGTCGGAGGACAAGACGATCCGGCTGTGGGATGCCGAGACGGGCGAGTGCCTGCGCATGCTGGAAGGACACGAGGACCAAGTCTATAGCGTCGCCTTTGATCCGACGGGCCGCACGCTGGCCAGCGGGAGTGGCGACAAAACGGTCAAGCTGTGGGAGCCGGCCAGCGGCAAACTGCGCCGCACGCTGAAAGGGCACCAGTCCGCGATTTGGAGCGTCGGCTTCGATCCGGCGGGCCGCACCTTGGCCAGCGGCGGTTCTGACGGGACGGTCAATCTTTGGGATCTGGCCTCTGGAGAAGTTCATCGCACCCTAGGACCACACCCTTCGTATGTATCAAGCGTGGCCTTTGACAGACAGGGTTCCTTCCTAGTATGCGCGGTCGGCTTCGGTAGCCCAATGGTCAAGCTGTGGGAGACATCCAGTGGCAAAGTCCTTCACACCCTCACTGGGCACGAAGGCCAAGTAAATTCTGTCGCTATCGACAACGAGGGACTATCTGTAGCAAGTAGTGCCGGCGATAAGACGATCAAGTTGTGGGCAGCGGACACTGGACAGCTCATTCGCACTTTAGAAGGACACACGAATGATGTGAATTGCGTCGCATTTATTCGAGATGGGCAACTGTTGGCGAGCAAAGGCTGTGGCGGCGACAACACTGTGCGCCTCTGGCACAGCAAGAACGGCGTTTGCGTCGCCAAGATCTCGGAGCCAGCTGTGGGGCGAATCGTGCCTGGTCTTGCCTTCCACCCGCGCCTGCCACTTCTCGCCACGGCCGGTTCAGATCCCGGCACGCCGAGAGAACAGTGTGACCGCGTCATCCACATCTGGGAGCTGGACCTTGCCGTCCTGCTCGGCCGGGTGGCAGAGCCAACCGCCCACTACGTCAACGCCAAGGTGGTGTTGGTGGGCGACACAGGCGTGGGCAAGACTGGTCTAAGCCTGGTGTTGAACAGCCAACCCTACAAGGAAACCGACTCGACGGCGGGGCGGCACGTGTGGACGTTCGGTTCACAGGAAGTGAGTGTCGGAAGCAACGTCACGCAGACCCGCGAGACGCTGTTGTGGGATTTGGCCGGCCAGCCGGGCTACCGCGTCATCCACCAGTTGCACCTCAACGAAGTGGCTGTCGCGCTCGTGGTGTTCGATGCGCGCAGCGAGACCGATCCGCTGGCCGGCGTCCGGCACTGGGAGCGTGCCTTGCGCCTAGCGCAACAGCGTCAGGGGACCGCAGGCGTGCCCATGAAGAAGTTTCTGGTGTCCGCCCGCAACGACCGCGGCGGCGTGTCCATCGGTGAGGACCGCGTGCAGAAGATCCTCGATGAATTCGGCTTCGACGGTTACTTCAAGACCAGCGCCAAGGAAGGCTGGCAGGTCAAAGAATTACGGGCAGCCATTGAGCAGGCGGTCGCTTGGGAAAAGCTGCCGGAGGTTTCGTCTTCGCAATTGTTCGCCGACATCAAGTCGTTCCTGCTGGAGGTGAAGAAGACGGGACGGTTGCTGGCTCCTGCGGGCCAGCTTTACGACGACTTCGCCCGCCAGAATCCCGACACGGTGGTGAAAGTGGCGAACCTCCGGGACCAGTTCGTTACGTGCATCGGCCGGCTGGAAAACCGTGACCTGATCCGCCGCCTGACCTTCGGCGGCTATGTGCTGCTCCAACCGGAACTGTTGGACGCCTATGCCTCCGCGATGGTTAACACGGCGAAAGAGGAACCGGACGGCCTCGGTTCGCTGGCGGAAGAAGTCGCGCTCGCCGGCAAGTTCTTCGTGCCAAAGGAGCAGAAGATCACGGACGCCGGCCAAGAGCAGTTGCTGTTACACGCGACGGTGGAAGAACTGGTCCGGCACGACCTGGCGCTGCGGGAAAACGCGGATGACGGGCGCTACCTGGTCTTTCCATCGCAGTTCAACCGCGATTACGAAGACGCGCCCGAACCGAAAGGCAAGGCGGTGGCGCTGACCTTCGACGGGCCGGTCCAGAGCCTTTACTCGACGCTGGCGGTGCGGCTAGGTCACAGCGGATTGTTCGCGACCCGGCGGGTGGAGATGTGGCGAAATGCGGCGGTGTTCACCGCCAAAGCGGGTGGCAAGTGTGGACTGTTCCTGCACGAGTTCGCCGAGGGGCGCGGCCGCTTGATCCTCTTCTACGACAAACAGGCCAGCATTGAGACGCGCTTCCACTTCGAGGAATTTGTCATAGCCCACGCCAATCAGCGCGCGCTGGATGACACGGTCGAACTTGTGCGCTTCTTCGTGTGTCCCGATTGTGGCGACCCGGTGCCCGACAGTTATGTGAAGCGACTCAGGGAAAAAGGAACAATGGAGTTCAATTGTCCTTGCGGCGGAACCGTGTCACTGGCCGAGCCGAAGGAGCGGATTCACTTCAAATCGAAAGTTGAGGCGATGGAGAAATCCGCCGACCGACAGCGGGACTTCGATGCGTTCGTCCTGTCGGCCAAGGGGGAGACGAGGACGAGGAGCTTCCAAGACTGGGCCGGAGGCGAGCGGGTCACGCTGGCGATTGTGTTCACCGATGTCGTCGGCTCGACGGCCCTGGGAGAGGAAATCAGGGATGAGGCCATGGACGCAGTCCGGCGGGCGCACTTTGCCCAAAGCCGGAAGCTGATCGGCCAGTTCAAGGGCCGGGAAATCAAGACCATTGGCGACAGCTTCATGGCGGCGTTCAGATCCGTGGATGCCGCTCTGGACTACGCTTTGGCGTTGCATGGGAATACCGGCCATCCGCAGGTGCAGATTCGCGCCGGCATTCATATCGGGCCGATGCAGGTGGAGGAAGGCGATGTGTTCGGCGGCACCGTGAACTTCGCCGCCCGCGTGGTTGGCGCCATTCAGGGTGCGGAAATCTGGCTGAGCGAGCGGGCGAAAGAAGACATTGATCGGCTCGGTGCCGCACAGCACAAAGGGTTGGGATGGAAACAGCACGAGCGGGTCACCATGAAGGGCTTCCCCGGCACCTTCACTCTTTGGTCGTTGCGGAAGTAAGAAGGGAACGACCAATCGGAGACGGCGCGGAGCGGACGCCTCGGAGAGGCGTCCCTACCAACGACAGGCAAAGGCAACGGCGGCAGGGCGTGTCGTCAGGCTCCGCTATCGGGAATTGATATTATTGCTGGACGGGGTGGGCCGGGGGTGGTATGATGGCGACAGTTGTTTGACAAACGTGTTGGGAGGAAGAAACGGAGCGGACGCCTCGGAGAGGCGTCCCTACCGACGGCGAAGGAATGATGGTTGGCAAGGGGGTTTGCACTCGCTCGCGCCCGCTCGGCTTCGCACGCTACAACGGCCACTCGGATGGGCTGGGGATTGCCGCAGGAAAGGAGTTGCGGCGTCTCGAGGACTCGGCTTCCCACGCTACACCAACTTGCCGGTGAACACAGCACGGCTCGCAGAGCCGTGGCTACACCGAACACGCCACACCGGGGACGGCGCGGTGGGGCCACCGCGCCCTACCTAAAGAGGCGTTGGCTGGGGAACTCTTTATAAGAATACGCTTTTTTACCAAACGAACCCAACTGAAAAATGCGTAAGCGTCGTAGCATGAAATGGTTAGGGAAAAATTGGAGTTGGGTTCGTTTTGCAAAAAAGACCCAAAAATCGACGAGAAAAGCGGTAAAAGAAGCACCGGAAGGACGATTTTTGACCGAAATGAACCCAAAGAACACGGCCTGAACCGGACCAAAATGAAGTTTGACGCACTTCGGGGGGTTCGTTAGTGTCGCTGTTGCGAGGATGTGCCCAGGATCGCGTCGTTTAACGAGGAGAATTCAGACATGATTGTCACCACCGCACAACTGTTCAAGATCGCCTACGGCAAATACGCCCTCGGCGCTTATAACATCAATAATCTGGAGCAAACCGTCGGCCTGTTCAAAGGCAACGTCCAGAGCAAGGCGCCGTTCATCATCCAGCTCAGCCGGGGCGCGCGCAAATATACGGACAAGCGTTATTTGGAGGCGATGATCCGCACGTCCGAACAGGTGTTCCCCGAGGCGATTTTTGCCGTCCATCTCGATCACGGCGATGAGCAGACGTGCTACGACTGCATCGATTCCGGGTTTTACAGTTCGGTGATGATCGATGCCAGCCATGAGCCCTTCGAGAAGAACGCCGAAATCACCAAGCGCGTTGTGGACAAGGCGCACGCCCGCGGCGTGTCCGTCGAGGCGGAACTCGGCATGCTCGGCGGCGTTGAGGAAGACGTCGTCGGCACCGTTTGCCTGACGAATCCTGACGAAGCGAAGAGATTTGTTGCGCTGACGAAATGTGATTCTCTGGCGGTGGCCATCGGCACGAGTCACGGCGCGTACAAGTTCAAGGCGGAGCCGGGCAAGAAGTTCGGGTTGCACTTTGAAGTCATTGAGGCGATCCAGAAGCTGTTGCCGGGCTATCCGATGGTCATGCACGGCAGCTCGAGCGTGCCCAAGGATGAAGTGGATCGCATCAACAAGGCCGGCGGCAAGATGCTGCAGACCAGCGGCGTTCCCGAGGAGGATTTCCTGCCCGCCGCGAAGATGGGGGTGTGCAAGGTCAATATCGATACCGATGGCCGCCTGGTATGGACGCGCGTCCATCGCGAGTTTTTCCGCGATCACCCTGACAAGTTTGACCTGCGCGATCCCGGCAAGATTTATATCGACGAGTACGCCAAGATGATGGCGCACAAGAATCGGGCGCTCGGTTCTGCCGGCCAACTCGACGACGTCCGCGCCAGGGTCGGCAAGAAGTAACGTGCGCCTAGCGTTCTTGTGACGCAGGAACCACTGTCAGCCGTTGGCCTTGCGGCTGCGGGGCCGCTGTCTGCTGAATCGACGACGGGTTGAACTCCTCTTCCGGGGGGCGGTTGCCAACGACGACCAGGAGCTTTTGCTCCTGTCCGTTCCGAAGCACCGTGAACTCCACGGCATCACCGACGCGGTGATAGAACATCGTATTGATAACGTCCGCCGAACGATGCACGCCATTGCTCGTAATGCTCACGAGAACATCGCCGTTGCAGAAACCGGCGGCGGATGCCGGCGCATTCGAGTAAATCTGCTGAATGAAGACCTGCCACTGATTGGACTGCGTGGCGTTGATGGCCAGTTGCCGTTCAGAAACGGCGAGGCCGACCCAGGTGTGCTGGGGTTGGCCGAATTGCAGAATATCCGCGCTGATCTTGCGCGCGGCGTTGATCGGCAGCGCACAGCATTGGTCGTCCATGTGCGCCGCCACGGCAATGCCGACGACTTCGCCGCGCACATTCAGCAACGGGCCGCCTCCCTGTCCGGGCTTAAGCCGGCATTCGGCGCGGATGTGACTGGGGGCGAGAAAATGCCCGCTGCGTTGAATGTCCAATCCGCCGATAAAGCCCACCACGGGCGTGCTGGGCAAATCGTAGGGAAACCCGATGGCGATCACCATCGACCCGACGCGCAGTTCATCGGAATTGCCCTGTGGCAGGAACGGCGTCGCGGTTCCGGTCTCGGGTTCGATCTTCAGCAGGGCCAGATTGGTTTGCGGGTCACGCCCGAGGATGCGGGCACTGATTTGCCGGCCGTGCCAATCGATCCAACAAGTGTCCGCGTCTTCCACCACGGTGGCGGCAGTCAGGATGTGCCCGTCCCGGTCGATAAAAAAGCCGGTTCCGATACGGTACGACGGAATGAGCGAGACCCCGCCGACGTGGAATTGGCGCTGGGCGTGAATTTTGACAATTGCGTCCCTGGATTTCTCGTAAATCGACGAGACTTCCTGATCGATGGTTTCGAGCAGCCCGGCAGCGAAGACCGCCGTCGGGGTCGTCGCCACAAAGAGCGCGACCCACAAGGTGGCGCGCCGCCTAGAACTGGACGTTTGGAACGTCATAACTGGCAGAGGCGACCGAGATGCGATCCAACACATAGCGAGGAGACGGGGAGTCCGCGTGCGTGGGAGCCGGCGTCAAGACAGCGCTGTCCGCCGCCGCAGGCTCGTAATCCGCGGGGGTCACCTGCAACAAGCTGGGGAGTGACGCGGCAAACGTACTCGGCGTGGAAGACCCCGTCTCCGCAAAGATCAACGACGGATTGGTTCCGGCCATTTGGCCGGCGACACTGGCCGGGTCATCCATCTGACGCACGCCCATCCACATCAACCCCACAACGACTGCCACCCCCATCGCGCTGGCAAAACGGTAACGCCATACCCGCACTGATTCGACCGCCAAAAGTTCCTCGATATGCCCCAACGCCTGTTCCCACCGTCCCGTTCGTTGTGCTTCTGCCAAAACTCGGTGATGAAATTCCGAAAGAAAATTGTTGAAATACTCCGGCGCAGGCCGTTCGTACCGTTTCAGCGCCAGGAGCCGTTGCAGGCGAGCCGTGCGTTGTTCCTGCACCCGGCAATCCGTGCAATCCACCAGGTGCTGGCGCACCTCCGCCGCCGTCTCCGGTGCGAGCCGCTCCCGCGAGAGATCGTCGAACAATTCTTGTGCTTTCCTGCAATTCATAAATGTGACTCACAGATAATCGCTGAGCAATCCCTGCAACTGCTGCCGGGCGTAGAACAGCCGCGACCGGACGGTGCCTTCCGAGCACTTGATGACCTTCGCGATGTCCGCGTGCGTCATTCCCTGGATGTCATGCATGGTCACAACCGCTCTATGGGGTTCAGACAGTTTTTGCAGGGATTCGTTCAATTTTTCGTGAAGCTCGATCAGGGCCACCTCGCGCCGCGGCGTGATATGCGACATCATCTCGACGAGATCCGGATCGGTCTGGATGGAGCTGTCCAGATCGTCGAGGCTGTATTGGTTGCGGTTCTTGCGGCGCTTGACGAAGTTGATGGTGCGATTAACCGCGATGCGATAGACCCACGTATAGAAACTCGATTGACCGCGAAAGCTGTTGAGGCTCTTGAAGGCTTTAATGAATGTATCCTGCACGAGGTCATTGGCGTCCTCGTGGTTGGCCGTCATATGGTACACCGTCGCGTACAGCCGTTCCTTGTAACGCTCCACCAGGACATCGAATGCGGCGCTGTCACCTCTTTGGGTGCGACGCACGAGCACTTCGTCGTCTTCGTGCTGCAGGTCAATCTCGCACTCAGTCGTGGGCACTGAGGGGGGCGTGGATGCTTTCGTCCCACCCAACAGTCTGCCGCCCAGTTTCAATGTTTCCTTCAGTTTCACAATGATGACGACCGTTGTCCCTAGAGCCAGTGACGGGCTACGCCGCGACCGCTTCCTTAAGAAGCGACCGGCTTTGTTCCGAAAGATAATCTGTGAGCGCTCGGAGCGTTTTTACGTAAACGTTGGATGGCAACACCGCGAGATCAGCTCGAGCGCGAGCAATGTACGTGTCAATTGCCGCCAACGACTCGCCAACGACGCCGTTGCCGAGGACGAGACGGAGCAAATGCTGTTGTTCCTGTTGATCATTTCGGAGAATCATCGCGCCGAGTTCCTCTCGGGCTTCCGAATTGACGTGTTGCAGCAGCAACAGAAATGGCAGCGTCAGTTTTCCCTTCTTCATGTCTGTTCCAAGCGATTTACCGGCCAGCCGTTCCTGACCAAAAATATCCACGCAATCGTCATAAATCTGGTACGCGATCCCCAAATTGGTGCCGTATTCATGTATTGATTTGACGATTGAGGCGGGCGCGCCGTTCAAAACAGCGCCCAATTCGCAACTGACTGCGAAAAGGGCGCCCGTCTTCATATTGATAATATCGAGGTATTGGTTAAGGCTCAGATCAAGGTCGAAACGACGCTGTGTTTGGAGGATTTCTCCCGAGCAAACGGTATTGGTTGCCTCGCTGACTCTGCGGCAAACCTCTGTGGTTGGGTAGCTTGCAGCAAGTCGCAAAGCATGGGCAAACAGGCAATCCCCCAACAACACGCTTATCTCGTTGCCCCATCGTGAGTTAGATGTGGGAAGACGATGCCTCAGATCAGCCTCATCCAGAACGTCGTCGTGTACCAAGGTGGCAACATGGATGAGTTCCACGATGACCGCGAGCGTGATATGTTCTTCTGCAATGCCGCCAGTGGCTCCGCCTGCCAGAAGCGCGAGGCTTGGACGCAGCCGCTTGCCTGTTCCACCCAAGATGTACTGGATATACTCGCCAAGACGCGGATCAAAACCGCCGACTTGGGTGGCCAGTGCCATCTCCACGCGAGGCAATTCAGCCGCAATCGGTTCCAGCAATTCCAAAAGGTCTCGCCCGGAACTCGATGTGTGGGAAGTGTGCCTGCTTACGACCGACCCTAGCATAGTAGAGCTACTCTACGGGCCGCTGGAAGGGGTGTCAACCCATAAGCCCGTAGTTCCGCCGCAGCAGTTCACTCTTGACCACTTGACGACCACGGACAAAAATGGAGAACGTCAGGTCTACGAGTTGCACCTGCCATGTTGCAGTACGCTGATCCGTACACTCGTTATGCTGCGTCTGATTCCAGTCCTGATCGTCCTGTTGTTCGCCGGCTGCGCGCGGAGCCCCGAGCGCGCTGCCCTCAGCAAGGCCAACGCTTTGTTGGACGAAGGCCGCGTCCAAGCTGCGTTGGACACGGTCCAGGATTATCTTCGGCAACATCCCGATTCCGCACCTCTCTTGCGAATGCGCGTCGTGGTTTTGCTCCGCCAGGAACAAACTGATCTGGCGGCGCTCGCGTTGCAGAAACTCCCCGGCGGTGATCCTGTCCTTGCGGAGATGCTGCGTCATCGCGACCGCATCGTCCGCGAGAATGCCGCCAAGCTCATTGCGGTTCAGCCCAACGCGGGCAATTTCCATGAGATCGTCCGCGCTCTGGATGACCAGGACCCCGCGGTGCGACGATACTGCGCGCGCGCCCTGGGCCGGCTCGGCAACCCCTCGGCCCTCAAGCCGCTGTTCCAGTTGCTCTCCGACGACAACTGGTTCGTGCGCGCAGAGGCCGCCACCGCACTCGGCAGGATCGGTGATGATCGCGCGGTGGGTTGGCTGGTTCAGTTGCTGTCGGATCAGGACGGTTACGTGCGCTACAGTGCAACCAGCGCTCTCCACGACCTCGCCAAGGAGTCGTCCCGTTCCTTGTTGCTGCGCACCCTGGAATCGGCAGGATCAGCAGATCAATTCTGGATTGCGGTCGCGTTGGCCAAGCTCCATGACCCCGCAGTCTTGACTCCACTGGCAAACGTTGTCCAAAGCAAAGACGTCGATGTCCGGCGCCTCGCCGCCGAAGCACTCGGCGAATGCGGTTTGGCGGCGGGCACAAATGCGCTCGCGGTCTTGATTCAGGACCCGGACCGGTCCGTAAGAGAACAGGCGCAGGCAGCCATGGGACAGATTGCAGCAAGCAGCAAAAAACGGTGAGACTCGGAGGCATCCTCGCCGCAGAGCATCCATCCCGGCTCTCTCTGTTGGAGCCCGAAGTCTACGTCTTTGGGGTGAGAGTCTTGCTGAACTTGATGATCTCGTTCAACTGATCGCGGAACTCTTCGATTCCTGTCAGGGGGATGATGATGGCATCACGGCGACCATTAACCTCCTCGATGATTCGCAAGAAACGGCCCCGCGGGTTCTCTCGCAGGTCGAACGTGAAATGCTTGCGCTCGACTCTGAGACTAAGATTCTGCAACTGCGTGTCCACTCCCGACGCGCTTCCCGACCATGGCTGTGCCAATGTTCGCATAGGTTCGTTACCTGAACATTCTCCTTGGGCCTCCCACTAATCGACAGGCTTGTAACACAGATATCGGAATAACGTCAACACATTCAATCTTTTAGGTGAAAGACCACCATCTTTAGCTCGGTCATCTCCTCCACCGCGTATCGTGGCCCCTCCTTCCCGAAACCGCTGTCTTTCAGGCCGCCGTAGGGCATCAGGTCGCCCCGCCATTGGGGTCCCCAATTGATGTGAATATTGCCCGTTTCAAGTCTGCGGGCAAACTTCATCGCCGTGTCGAGGCTTTCGGTAAACACCCCCGCCGCCAGGCCGAACCGGCTATCGTTGGCCAGGGTCAGCACCTCCTCCACGTCGTCGAAGGGCGTGAAGGCCACCACCGGACCAAACAACTCCTCACAGGATATACGCATCCCGGGCTTCACGTCGGCGACGACCGTCGGCGCATACATCGCCCCGCGGCGCGAGCCACCCGTCACAACGCGTCCCCCGCCCTTCACCGCTTCCTGCACCCATTGCTCGACACGGATCGCCTCCTGCTCGCGAATCATCGGTCCAACCTTCGTCTTCTCATCCAACGGATTGCCTGTCGTCAGCCCTTCGACCTTCGGTTTTGCCGCGGCCAGCACATCCTCATAAACCTTCCGCTGCGCGATCACGCGCTGCGTCGAGATGCAAACCTGTCCGGCGTTCGCATAACCCGTCGCCGCGATCACTTCCGCAACCTTGTTCACATCCGCGTCGGGCATCACAATGATCGGCGAATTGCTGCCCAGTTCCATCGTGACCCTCTTGATCCCGGCCATTTGGCAGATTCGTTCACCGACCGGCACGCTGCCGGTGAAGGTGATCTTGCGCACGCGCTTGTCCCGGCAAAGCGCATCACCCAGTTCGCCACCCGGTCCCGTCACACACGAAATCGCCTCGGCCGGCATCCCGCACTCCAGCAACAACTCCGTCAGCTTGAGTGCCGACAGCGGCGTGTTCGACGGCGGTTTTATGATGACCGCATTGCCCGCCGCGATGGCCGGTGCCGCCTTGTGGACAACCAGATTCAGCGGAAAGTTGAACGGAGTGATCGCGACCACCACGCCGCACGGCACGCGCAAGGTGAAGCCCATTTTCCCAGCCCCGCCCGGCGACGCGTCCAGCGGCACTGTCTCACCGTGAATTCGCCGCGCTTCCTCCGCCGAGAGCATCAGCGTCTGCACCGAGCGGCCGACCTCAACCCGCGCCTCGGCAGTGACCTTACCTTCCTCCAGCGTGATCGTGTGCGCGAATTCCTCCGTGCGCGCCTCCAGCTTCTCGGCGGCTTTCCTCAAAATCTGGTAGCGATCCCACGCCGTAAGCTTCGCCATGAGTTTCGCCCCGCGCACTGCTGCCGCCAGCGCCGCATCAACGTCGGCCGTGCCGGCGCGTGGCACGGTGTCGACAACCGAATTGTCGTAGGGGTGCAGCACCTCGATTTTTTCGCCCGTCTCGATCCACTTGCCGCCCACGCACATTTTCATGACTGGTTCTCCTTCATGACGACCTTCATCCCGCGTTTGCGCAGTTCCCGAAAGAACGGCTCGACGGGCACCGCGACCTCGGGCGCCAAAACGCCACGCTGCTCAATCAGCCCCGTCGCGATCATTTGCGCGAGTATCGACGGCGGGCAACCCGTGTCGATGTCGCCCGCGCTCGCGTGCCAGCGACGATTGGCCTTGGCGTGGCAGTCCACGGTGATCGTTTTCCTGTCTCCCCGAACCGTCACCCGCGAAATCTCGTAATCATTCACCTTGCCGCGCGGCGCCGGCAGCTTCATGAAATCCCGCACGGTCCAGCCGTCTTTCAGTCGTTGAATCACCTCGCGCACGAATCTCCGGTCAAAACCCACCTTGAAATCGCAGAAGGTTAACCCACGCCGGCCAAACGAGAGCGGAATCGTGGCTACTTCGCTGTGTCGTGTGCACACGGCCCACTGGACGCCAACGGGCCGCGGGAACTTGACCCGTTCCCAGCCTGTGCGCGGTTTCACCTCGCGAAACGTCCCGCGCGCGAACACCCACGGCGTCAGCGTGAATTCCTCAACAATGGTCTTTGCGGAGTACGGAAAGAAGAAACCGGCGGGCCTGACGGTGAGATCCCGTCCGCCAACCCGAATCCGCACCGACTTGACGCAGCAAAGTTTGTCGACCGCGGCGCGCGTCATCACGTTGGTGATGCCGGGCGAGCACCCGCCCCCGAGGATTGCCGTGAGACCGGCGCGTCGGAACCGTCCGTTCAGCTTCAGTTGCTTTCGCGTCCAGCTAAACAGCCCGCCCAGATCGACGTAGTGCGCCCTCGCCGCCAACGCGGCCCGCATGACGTTCAGATTGAAACCGTGCTGTGCGCAGTTGATGACCACCGCCCGGCCTCGGAACACCTTCGCCAGTTGCCCGGGGTTGCGGGCATCTGCCACCGCCGCGTTCACGCGTCGACTGCGAAACGTGCGCGCATACGCGCGCGCGCCCGCCTCGTTATAGTCGGCGATCAGGATGCGGTTGCGCGGATGCGATTCGAACAGGTCGCGCACCACCACCCGCCCGATGGCCCCCACCCCGCCCAGGACCACAAAGTTGCGGTCGCGTTTCATGACGCTGCCGCTCATGCAAACAACTGCTTCTCGATCACGTCGAGCCCCTCGTCGAGTTGCCCGTCGCTGATCACGAGCGGGACGAGATAACGCAGGACGTTGCTGTGTGTGCCGGCGTAGATTAGGATCACGCCGTTCTCGACGCAGCGTTTGACGAGATTCACGGTGAATTCCTTCGCGGGCTCCTTGGTCTTTCGATCTTTGACGAACTCGATGGCCACCATCGCCCCCAAGCCGCGCACGTCGCCGATCATCGGATGTTTTTTCTGCCATTCGAGCGCGCGGTCACGCAGCTTATCGCCAATCTTCCCTGCGCGAGCGGGAAGCTTCATCCGCTCTATTTCCGCAATCGTGGCCAGCGCCGCCGCGCAGGCAAGGGGATTGCCGCCGTACGTGCCACCCAATCCACCAACGTGGACGCTGTCCATCATGTTCGCGCGGCCCGTGACCGCCGCAATCGGCATCCCGCCCCCCAGCGACTTCGCCGTGGTAATCAAGTCCGGCTCGAAGCCGTAGTGTTCGGTCGCGAACATCCTGCCCGTGCGGGCAAAGCCCGACTGGATTTCGTCGGCGATGAAAACAATGCCGTTGTCCTTGCAGAATTTCGCCAAGGCTTGGACGTACTTCTTCGGCGCGACCACAAAGCCGCCCTCGCCCAGCACCAATTCCATGAAGACGCAGGCGACCTGCCGCGGATCGACGTGCGCGTGGAAGAACTCGTGCATCTGCTCGATCAGGCCGTCTTCGTCGAGTTCGCTGCGGTAGGTGTAGGGATACGGCAGCCGATACACCTCGGGCGCGAACGGCCCGAACCCGAACTTGTACGGCATCACCTTGCTCGTGAGCGTCATCGCCAGCAGGGTGCGTCCCGCAAAGCCGTGTTCGAAACCGACGACCGCAGGCCGCTTGGTAAAGTAGCGGGCGATCTTGACCGCGTTCTCGACGGCCTCCGCCCCGCTGTTCACCAGCAACGTCTTCTTCGTGAACTTGCCCGGTGCGATCGCGTTCAGCTTCTCCGCCAACGCGACGTACGGCTCGTACTGCGCGATGTGGAAACAAGTGTGCAGAAACTTTTTTGCCTGCGCCGTGACCGCCTCGACAACTTTCGGGTTCGCGTGTCCCGCGTTCAGTGAACCCAGCCCGCCCGAGAAATCCAGCAGGACGTTGCCGTCGACATCCGTGATGGTTGCGCCTTCGCCGCGCTCCACAAAGATCGGCGAGATATTGAACGGGCCCTGCGGCACCGCTGCTGTCCGTCGCGCCAGCAACGCCTTGCTTTTCGGGCCGGGGATTGACGTCTTCAACGAAATCGCGCGCATGATCTCAATACCAGCCGATGGGTGCTTCGTTGAGGTTGATGTGGACCTGTTTCGTCTCCAGAAACTCTTCGATGCCCTGAAGGGACATCTCGCGGCCCTGGCCGCTGGCTTTGTAGCCGCCCCACGGGGACTCGACGTAGCACGGTTGCATGGTGTTGACCCACACGATGCCGGCGCGCAGATTCTTGACGACGCGCAGGCACTTGAATATGTCGCGCGACCACACCGCCGCAGCGAGGCCGTAGGGCGTGTCGTTAGCGATCTTCAACGCCTCGGCTTCGTCCTTGAACGGGATGCAAGCGACGACGGGGCCGAAGATTTCTTCCTGGGCGATTCGCGTGGTGTTATCAGTCTCGAAGATCGTGGGTTCGACGTAGTAGCCTGGGCCCTTGGGTTGGCCGCCGCCCATGAGGAGCTTCGCTTCCTTCCGGCCGAGGTCAATGTAGCTGAGAACCTTTTGCTGATGTTCCTTGGTGACGAGCGGTCCCATCTTGGTTTCGCGCTTGAGCGGGTCGCCAAGCTTGACGCGTTTGGTCTTCTCCTTCATGCGGTCCATGAACTTCTTGAAGATGTCCTGTTGCACGAGCACGCGCGAGCCAGCGGTGCAGACTTCGCCCTGGTTGACGAACACGCCGAACAGCGCGCCGTCGGTGGCGGCTTCGAGATCGGCGTCGGCGAAGAAAATGTTGGGCGATTTGCCGCCGAGTTCGAACGTGATCTTCTTGATATGCGAGCTGCCGATGCTCCGTAGAATGGCCTTGCCGGTGTCGGTGCCGCCCGTGAGCGAGATCTTGTCCACGGCGGGCGACTCGGCGAGCGCGCGGCCGATGATCCCGCCGTCACCGGTGACGACGTTGAGCACGCCCGGCGGGAGTTCGGGAATTTCCTTCTGCACGAGCTTGCAGAACTCGAGCATGGTCAGCGGTGTTTGCGTGGCGGGCTTGACAATTACCGTGCAACCGGCGGCGAGGGCCGGGGCGAGTTTCCACGCGGTGAGCAGCAGCGGGTAGTTCCAGGGAATGATGAGGCCGCAGACGCCGACCGCCTCCTTCAGCGTGAAGTTGAGCGCGTTGTCGGGCACGTTGACCGTCTCGCCGTGATACTTCGTCGCCAGTCCGCCGTTGTACTCGAAGCAGGTGGCGGTGTCGTTCATGTCGAATTCGCTTTCGACGATCGGCTTGCCGCAGTTCATGGTCTCCAATTCAGCGAGCCTGGCCAGGTGCTTGCGGACGAGCGCGGCCATCTTGAAGAGGATGCGCCCGCGCATTTGGGCCTTGGAGCCATCGCGCCAGTCCGTGTTGTCGAATGTCGCGCGCGCGACGCCAATGGCGCGCTCGATGTCCTGTCGGCTCGCTACGGGGACAACGGCAATTGGTTGAGCCGTGGCGGGGTTGACGATTTCTCGGGTATCGGCGGCGCCAACCCATTCGTTGTTGACGTAATTCTTATAGGTTTTCATCTCACTGTCCTCCCGTTGGATAATGCAACGTCAACCGACAAAGACTTGTACCGAAGCTACATATATCAGGTTTTCGACCGTGGATTAGCAAGGCTGAAAAGATTGTGTTGGTGACCAACGCGGCAAGGGTACGGGGGGCTGAGAGGTGTCGTGTTGGACGCGAACTATTGTGTCACGGTGAGGAGCGTGGACTTGTCGGCCAGGTCTGATGGAGTGGCGTGGATCGCCGCCACCTCATCCGCGCCCTGCTCGCGCCAGTACACCAACTCCAATCGTCCATCGAGATGTTCGACCAGCGCGGTGCTGCTCTCCACCCAATCGCCGGTATTGTAGTAGTTCACCCCGCGGATCTGCCGCACCGCCGGCGTGTGAATGTGCCCGCACACGATGCCCCCGACATCATGCAACTCGGCGTAGTGGGCGACAGCCTCTTCAAACCGGCTGATCGAACTGACGACCTTCTTCACATTTTGCTTCACGTAGGCGCTCAACGACCAAAAACCCAGCCCGAACAGACGGCGCACCAGGTTCAGCGGACGATTCAGCCGCAACAGCATCGTGTAGCCCGCGTCGCCGAGATAGGCCATCCACTTGGCGTGGATCGTGACCGAGTCGAACTCGTGTCCGTGCAGCACCAGCAACCGTTCGCCGTCCGCCGTCGTGTATACGTCGCGTTCCTTGACGACGATGTTGCCGTAGATGCCGAGGAAATTGAGGCAAAACTCGTCGTGATTGCCGGGGATAACGATGATGTGAGTCCCCTTGCGCGCCTTGCGAAGGATTTTCTGGATCACGTCGTTGTGTGTCTGCGGCCAGTACCGTTCCTTGCGCAATCGCCAGATATCGATTACGTCACCGACCAGATACAGCCGCTCGAACTCGTTGTGCTTGAAAAAAACCAGCACGCCCGCCGCATTGCTGCCGCGAGTGCCGAGGTGCAAATCGGACATCCAGACGGTGCGATACAACATTCCAGTGTATCTTCGCCCACACTGATGGCGAACACGTCACTGGGCCGTTACGGATGGGAAAAGGCTGTAAGCACTTGGCGTGGCCAGACTTGTCTGACGATTCAGAGCGAGCGACGCGGCGAAGCTGCGTTCGCTCCACTGGATGGTTTGGCACTCATGTATGTCTCAACTGCTTCAACGTCATGGCAAGCACCGGTAGGAGGGCAAGAGTAAGAATCAACTGCCACGCCTGCGACAAATTTGCCTCGACGCCAATGCCTCCCCCCCCCCCCCCACAAACCCCCCCCCCCCCAAACACCCACAACAACCACACCCCCCCACTCACAACCCCCACACTGGAAACCTCTCACGGCGACAATAAAA
>Ga0187861_10000520_pt1 | contig 44623 bp, 38 predicted proteins | sample June2016WEW_10_1_3_FD_132986 | JGI IMG/M metagenome (GOLD analysis project Ga0187861, IMG submission 132986) | Peatland microbial communities from SPRUCE experiment site at the Marcell Experimental Forest, Minnesota, USA - June2016WEW_10_100 | ecosystem: Environmental > Terrestrial > Soil >...
CACATATGCTACTGAATTGCAGTGTGTTGGTTGCGGGTCGAAATACAGGCTTGAAGAAACAGTCCTCACGTGTTCGAAATGTGGCGAAGTCCTCGACGTAAACTACGATCTAAGCCGTTTAAAGAAGAGAAAATCGTATCGTGAATCACTGAAGGAACGGAGTCACTCGCTATGGCGTTATCGTGAATTCCTTCCGATACTCTCCGATGACCAGATCGTATCCTTGGGTGAAGGGCTGACACCGCTTGCGAAAGTGCCCCGCTACGCACGCGCTGTTGAGCTCCATGGTCTGGTAATGAAACTGGATTACCTTAACCCTACCGGGTCTTTCAAGGATAGGGGGACCACGACCAGCGTTTCGAAGTTAAAGGAATTGGGAGTCCACACTGCAATGGACGACTCATCAGGTAACGCGGGTTCCTCATTGGCAGCATACTGTGCTGCTGCAGGGATAGAATGCACACTGTACGTTCCAGCAACTGCGCCCCGCGAGAAACTCACGCAAGCTCAAATGTACGGCGCAAGAATCAACAAGATAACCGGCTCAAGGACAGACGTCGCAAAGGCGGCGGAAGCCGCTTGGAAGACAACGCGCATTTTTTACGCTTCGCACAATTTGAGCCCGTTCTTTTTCGAGGGAATGAAGACTGTAGCGTATGAAATATGTGAGGACTTGGTATGGCAGGCCCCAGACCACGTGATCTTTCCAGTCGGTGGCGGAACACTAATGGCTGGAGCTTGGAAGGGCTTTCGAGAATTGAAGGAACTCGGTTGGATAAGTCGCACGCCGAAACTTCACTGCACTCAATCAGATGCATGTATGCCGATAGTGAATGCTTTCCGAAGCGGCAGCGCGAAAGTTACGCCAGTCGAGGAAAAAGAAACAATTGCTGGAGGAGTACGAATTTCGAACCCTGGAAGGGGCCAGGAAGTTCTCGGGGCCGTGCGTGAAAGTGGAGGACAAGCTATTGCAGTAGCGGATGACGCGATTCTAAAACATCAGCAAATGATCGCTAGAAGCGAGGGCATCTTTCCTGAACCAACATCATGTGTACCTTTGGCAGGGCTTGAGAAACTCCGCGAAGCAGGCGTTCTGAAAGCCGATGACGTAATCGTTGTACCACTTACTGGGTTTGGCTTGAAAGATGTCACAACTGCAATGGCATCGCTCAGCAGGAACAAATGAGAACTACTGCCTGGACAAAAAACTGGAAAATTAAGAGATAACCAAATTTCCGGATTTGAGAATCACACGGAGAGGTTTAGCATCGACATATCCTCAATGATCTCGATACTTTGTGGGTACTGAGGAACAAGCCAAGGAATACTTCACTTCAGGTTTCAACTGCGCAGAATCCGTACTGCTAGCCCTAAGCAAGAGGTTGTTGTCGAGTGACGGCGCAGGGGAGTTCATTCCGATGATGGCTACTGGGTTCGGTGGTGGAATGGCCCTAAATGGAGACACCTGCGGTGCTTTGAGCGGCGGCATAATAGCAATCGGTTTGGTGCTGGGACGCAACCAACCATTCCAAAGCAGGGACCTGTGTTACAGTGCAGTTGATCGCTTGTATCAGGATTTCAAGAAGGAATTTGGCACCTGCAAATGCTGCGAGCTGACTGGCGTTGACCTGAAGACCACGGAGGGACTCAATGCCCTCCACGGCAGGATCAGGGACGAACGTTGCAAACCAATTGTTGAGTGGACAGCGAAAAGAACTAGTCAACTCATCCAGGAATTGGCGGGGAACATCTAAGCAATATAGAGCATAGTCGTACCCATTAAGAACTGGAAGAAGACGCTGAAAAATCGTATACTGAAAGTGAGCTTGAAATTGAAAGTCCCTTTGGCCGGAAAATACGTCGAAAGCGAGAAGACGTTTGATGTCTATGACAAATATCTTGGAACAAAGTTAGACGCGGTTCCTTCGATGGGAACGCGGGAAGTTGACCTGGCTATTGAGGCTGCCGCGAACGCGTTCACTGATATGAGCCGATTGACTGCATTAGACAGGCAAGATGCGCTCCTTCAAGTCGCAGATGGGTTGATTGAAAGAAAAGGCGGCTTGGCCAAGATATTGATTTCAGAGGGAGGAATGACTGTCAAGCAAGCGGAGTTCGAGGTCGAGCGCGCATCAAAGATTTTCCGGCTCTACGCAACCGAGATACCACACCTACATGGCGAGTCAGTTACACTCGATGCCGATATTCGCGGCAAGAACAAGCATGGGTACTGGTTCAGAGTCCCGGCTGGAATCATAGCCGCAATTACAGGATTCAACGACCCTCTGGTACTCCTGGCTCACAAACTCGCACCTGCCTTCGCGGTTGGTGATGTGGTAATAGCAAAACCAGCATCGCTTGCACCGATATCTTCGATAGAAATGTGCAGCCTCTTCACAAAGACCGTCTTACCAGCAGCTGCAATCAGCGTGATAACCGGCGACGGACGACTCCTAGGCCCTCCAATTGTGAAGAATCGGCGAGTTAGAGTCGTGAGTTTTACGGGAGGAGTCGAGGCAGGAGAGGAAATTGCAAAGGTTGCAGGCCTGAAACGGTTAGTTATGGAGTTGGGAAGCAACTGCCCGAACATAGTCTGTTCCGATGCCAATCTGGACCACGCGGTAGAATCCCTGGTCGACGCTGCCTACTCCTACCAAGGCCAGAATTGCTTACACGCTCAACGAATTTTAGTCCAAGATGGGATTTACGAAGACTTCAAGCAACGTTTTCTCAACTTAGCGTCGAAACTGAAGATGGGCGACCCAAGGCTTGAGTCGACGGAAATTGGTCCAATGATAAGCGAGCCTGCTGCGAAGAAGGTTGAGGAATGGGTCAACGAAGCGAAACGCTTAGGGGCAAAGGTATTGCTGGGAGGTGCTCGTTCAGGTGTTTTCTATCAACCCACCCTACTTGAAAGCGTCCCAGCGAACGCCAAAGTAATGATTGATGAAATCTTTGGGCCTGTTTCTTGCCTGATGAAATTCTCCGACATTAGAGAAGCGGTTAGAATCTCCAACACGTCTGATTACGGCCTTGGGGCGGCTATATTCACGAACAAGTTGGACTTGGTCATGTACGCAATCCTACATCTTCAATTTGGAATCATAAAGGTGAATGAGAGCACAGATGTTCGCCTCGACATAATACCCTTTGGCGGCTTCAAATCAAGCGGCCTTGGCCGCGAAGGATTGAAACAGGCCATCGAAGAAATGAGTGAAGTGAAGATGGTCGTCCACAATCTCGACGAACCACATTTCGCGGGGCACATGCAGAATTAGTGGACCCATCAGACCCCAGACCTTTTTGATCCTACCAATCTGTGAGTGATCACACGCGTGTCCAATTCCATAGGACTCACAAAGGACCAAATCGAAACTCCAGCATTGATAATAGACCTTGAAGGAGGTCGGTTCTAAGCGTCGTCCTGGAGCATGCTAAGACAACATTAGTACCTTACGAGTAGGTTACCGGAAAGTTATCTCGGACTGCGCTATTCTCCAAGCGGCGAGCCCTACAGCTTGCGCTACGGCACGGACTGCATTCCAATCGATATTGTCTATGTTCTCGTTGAGACTATGGTAGTTGGGGTCGTCGGGTTTCCAGATGCATGTTGCGGGAACGCCGTTCGAATTCAACGCCCCCTCCTCCGGCGTGCCCCAGCTTGCGAACAAATGGCCGAACATTACGCCGATTTCTTTGCCGCAGGACTCAACATATCCATTTAGCTTGGCATTGTGGGGAACGGAAGGTTCATCGCTCCATTTTCCTCCGTCAATTATCCTTGCAGGGCCGCCGACACCAATCATGTCCATGTCGAGCGCAGCCACCAGGTTGCCGAGTTCTCCCTTCTCACGACGGTTTCGGATGTATTGGAAGATACCGTCTGTTATTCCCTCTTCGCTTGTGGTTGACAGGAATTCAACCGTTCTTCGAGTTCGCGGTAGTTGTCCGAATATTCGTGCGAGTTCGAACACGGCGACCGTGCCAGTGCCATTGTCATTGGCGCCTGAGCAAGCGCCGTCGTCACGGTGTGCCAGAACTACAATATGCTCATCCGGCTTTTCTGTGCCCTTCAACAGTCCACGTAAGTTCCAACCCTTTCTAGGTTCAGTCGTGCAGTCAACACTTATTCGGGCTCCGAGCTTTCCATGGCCGATGTGATATAGGAGCGGCATCGCGTCGTGGCATCCAATCGTGATGCAAGGGACCTGTTCTTCAAGACTGGGATAGCCGCCGCGCCATCCTTTGCTATGGTCCCACAACCCGAAAGAAGCTGAGGGTGTGAAGGGCACGGGTGACGTGTGACAGATGACCAGAGCAGTGGCACCCAGCTTCGCTGCTCGGGTTATTTGAAAACCGAGCCAAAACATTGGGTCGCCAGCGTTCGCCGAGGCGACGGCTATCTTGCCTTTGAGATCGATAGCCTCCATCTCTTTCTCCGTGCCGCCACCTACATACGCGAGTTCTCCCTCGACTTCACTACCTTGAGTGGGCTTAGAGTAGTAGGCTGCTTTACAATCTATGCTACGGGACATCGGAGAACTAATTTTGAAAGTTGCTCCACGATATTCGAAGGTCAACGTTTCGACGGGATCTTGCAAGATGGTTAGTCCGCATGACTGGAAATGCCTTGTAACGTAATCGATTGATTTGCGGTCACCATCGGTTCCAAGGAATCTATCGCCTATTTCTTCTGAGAGAACTCGATCGTATTCACGCATCTTCCAGCAGTTGATTTCAGATACGATCTTCTCCTCTTCCTTTGAGAGCATTCAGATCTCCACTGCGAGGCTCTGGCTGACAACAGTGTGTGCTATTACGGAAGTAGAATCGATGACTCCGCGGATTTTGAAGGCTTCGTAGATGAGGTCGCGTACTGCGGTTGCGTTCTTCGCTCTTCCTATGATCATGATGTCGTGGTCTCCGAAGGTTTGAAAAACCGATTGGACACCATGCAACCGCGCAATCTTTCTGGCGATCAAAGCCTCACTCTTGCCTTTCGGTCCTATCTTCAGAGAAGTGATGAAGAGCGTATCCTGTCCCATGCTCGTCGGGTTGATTTTAGCATGGAAACCTTCAATGACGCCCCTGTCTACTAGTCGCTTTACACGATAGGATATCGCCACCTTGCTGAGTTTTCCGATTCTCTCCGCAATTTCCTTCATAGACGTGCGGCCGTCGCGTTGCAGGATTCTCAGTATTTTGCGATCAATCTCATCTAAATCATGCAATTTCGTCCGCCTTACATCTTTTGATGCCAGAGATAAATATGTGCGGTCCAAATCCCGAATGTTGATGAACGAGTCTCAGGCATCTCGCTTCAAGTTACACTCATGTTTAGAGTTTGGTCTGTGGATTAGGTTGATTTGCTGCCGCCCCCAAGCATTAAATCCTGAATACTAGAACCGAAGTGATAAGTTGAAAAACATTCTAGACTTTCAATTATTGCTGTTTACAGAATTCTCTACCGTGCTTGTGAGGTGGCTGATGTCGGCCTCTGTGTGAGCGTGGACACCATCGTGTTTTGCACGCACCATCTATAGTCAATGGTCCTCAGGAGGAGTTCGGAAACGTCCGGCGCTCTTTCATAATGGAACTGCATAGAACTCTCAATGGCATAGGGAGTTCGAAATGTGATTCCATGACCCCTGACGAATTCTCTAAACTATCGCACAGTCGTGTCACGACTCTTCCGAAGAGAACCCACCCTGCAACTTATCAAGGCTCCACCTAACGCCCTTACGCATGGGAACTTTTCACGCCCACGTTCTGCGAAGCCGGTCCTACAGACGGAACCACATCAAAACATTCACCGCTTATCATCCCAAGAAGAAAAATTGACTATCATTTTCGTAATGATCGCTATTCGCCCCAAACCTTCTCAAAGACTCTCAGAAAGTTCTCTCCCATGACTTTCGCCACGTCCTGATCAGAGTAGCCCCTTGACAGCAGGGCATCGGTGATTATCGACATTCTCGAAACGCTCTTCAACCAAGGCATTTGCAATTCGTACTGGTATAGGCGTTCTCGACCAGATTTCAAGAAGTCATCTTCGACTTTTCGCATCTTCTCCGAGGTCAATCCAGGGAATCTCATCCTATGCTCCAAGACTTGTTCAGGTGTGCTGTAATGATCTTCCCCCAAATCCGATCCGATGCCAACGTGATCTATTCCTACAAGGTTGACAACGTAATCAACATGGTCGATGAGGTCATTTACCCCCAGCTCATCAGGCCCTTTATCAGTTCGCAGAAACATACCTTCAGGGCATAAACCTATGACGCCTGCCTTTTCGGCACACATTTTTATCTGTTCATCTTTAATGTTTCTTGGATGATCGCAAAGAGCCTTCGCATTGGAATGGTCGAAAACGACAGGAGCCTTAGAGATCTCCATGACCTCCATGCTGGTCTTGTGGCCGACGTGCGATAGCGATATTAGCATTCTGAGTTCGTTCATTTTTTCTACCCAATCGATCCCTAAACGACTCAGTCCGGTGTCTGTGCTTTCCCCGCATCCGTCTCCAAATTGGTTTCGTCTTTGGTAAGTAGGCTGCATCGTCCTCATCCCTAGCCTCTTAAGCAAATCCAAGGTTGAGAGGTCATCCCCAAGGAATGCTGCGGACTGAGAACCGAGCACGGCGACCACACCACCATTCTTCTTCGCCTCTCTGATGTCTTTCACTGTAGTTGCAAGTTTCATTCCGGTAGGTTCCAACTTCTTCAGGTTGCGGAACCAATCGGTCAGTTCTCTGATCGCTTGCATTGCGTCAAAACGCTCAACGCCGGGTATTGTTATGTGGGTTGCCGTAACTCCGCCTTCCTTGAGCCTTCTCACATATTCCGCATTGAATTCGGCAGGTTGATCAACTCCGCTCAGCCCGTCGACAATAAGCATTCTTTCATGAAGTTCCTTGGTTCTAGCATTTTGCCTTGCCATACAGAATCGCTCTCGAAACCCATCGCGTAAAGTAATTTAAGATTATCAGCTGGTTTTGTAAACTGAATCTGCGTGAGTCAATATGCAATGGTCGTAATAGAAGGTTCGAGCGTTTTGCGAGAAAATTCACGCCGTCCCTTTTTAGACCAATAAGTGGAACGCAGCGTGATTAGAGCAGTCGAGGATTAACCTCCGTGCCTCCCTAACAAATTCGCGAATAAGCGGGCAGAACTTGAAGACTACCTCTTACTAACTGTCAGTCTTACGAAGAGACCTTTGGGCTCACTCGTCTTGCTGGTTTCTTCCAAATTGACTGCGAAAAGCCCCTTCTAATTCGGCTCATTCTGTATCAGGGATGTGTGTGAATCTGCTTGAAGATCTTCTGCATAATGGCAGGCAACATGATGGCCCTTCTTTAGTTCTCTCAATTCAGGCTCTTTTTCTTTGCAGAGGGTGGTGGCATACGGGCATCTGGGATGAAATCTGCAGCCTGAGGGGATTTCGACAGCGTTAGGGATTTCCCCGCCAATCACATCTGGTAGGTCTTTGTAGGTTCTTCGCTCCGCATCCAGGGTTGGAATGGCCATTCTCAGAGCTTGTGAGTATGGATGAAGAGGACGACCTAAAACTTCGTGAGATTGTCCGATTTCAACGATTTTGCCGAGATACATTACAGCAACTCGATTGCACGTAAATTTCGAGATGGCCAGATCATGTGTAACGAATAGATAGGTGAGACCCATCTTTTCCCTTAACCTTAACAGCAGTTTCAGGATGCCAGCCCGAATCGATACGTCGAGCATCGAAACGGGTTCATCGGCAAAAATAAAGTCTGGTTCGAGGATGAGAGCTCTGGCGATCGCAACCCTCTGCAATTGTCCGCCACTTAATTCAAACGGGTGTTTCTGAAGAAACTCTTCTGGTTCGGCTATGTCGACTTCGGAAAGAATTTCCCTTATTTTTTTGTGCATCTCTGCCTCAGTACTCGCTAAATTGTGAATTTTTAGCGGCTCGGAGAGAAGCTGGAATATTGAAAGTCGGGACTCCAATGATTCATAAGGGTTTTGGAATATGACTTGCATTGCGCGGCGCAGTTCTTTCTGATTGCGAGTTAGAGAAGAGATTTCTTGATTCTTATAGTAGATGCTGCCTCCCGTCTTGTTTTCCAGAGCGAGAATTAACCTGCCCGTTGTTGTTTTTCCACAACCACTCTCTCCAACCAGACCAAAAATCTCACCTTTGGCTATGCTGAAATCGACCCCGTCGACTGCTCTTACCCAATTCCCAGCGCTTCGTTCCAGGAGTCGCTTTCTCGCAGGGAACCATTTTTTCAGTTGCTCAACGCGTATGATGAGGTCTTCCATGTTCCCATGCTCCGCCTGCTTCGTGCAGATGGCAGGCGACGAAATGACCCTTTTCGGTCTCTTTCCAAGTCGGGGTTACTTCCTTGCATTTTGTCCATGCGTATTTACATCTAGGGTGGAAAACGCATCCGGTTGGTGGATTCCTCATGTCAGGGGGATCGCCAGGTATCGACTCAAAGGACATCCTTGCTCCGTCAATGTTTGGAAATGCATTCACAAAGTCTATGGTGTATGGATGCAATGGGTTTTTTATGATCTCATTCGTCGTCCCGTACTCCATCATTTTTCCGCCGTATACTACGAGAATCTTATCCGAGATTCCAGCGACTACTGACAAATCATGGCTGATGAACATAATTGATAAAGACTTTAGATTACTTTTCAGGTTATCCATTAGTTTCAGTATTTGTGCCTGCACGATTACGTCCAGAGCCGTTGTGGGTTCGTCTGCGATTACGAGTTTTGGGTTGCAAATCAGTGCCATCGCGATCATAGCGCGTTGCCTCATTCCACCACTCAATTCGTGCGGGTAGCTTTTAAATCGCGAAGATTCTAGGCTTACTTCTTTGAAAATCTCTTTCGCCCTTTCCATTGCACCCTCTTGTGGGATATCTTCATGCACTGAAATGGCCTCGACGATTTGATCTCCAATCCTCATCAAAGGGTCGAAGGAACTCATAGCTGATTGTGTAACCATCGCGATTTCTTTCCATCTGATCTTCCTCATCTCTTCACGGTCAAGTGCAAGCAAACTGCGGCCGTCAAGCCTGATGTCGCCATTGACAATCCTACCCGGATTGGGCAAGGCTCTTAGAACGGACCAACCTATGGTTGATTTGCCTGAACCCGATTCACCTATAATACCAAGGGCCTCAGCCTTTGCGATTTCAAAGCTTACGCTATCGATTGCCTTTACGATAAAAGATGGCAAATAGTAGTAGGATCTGAGATCGCTAACTTTCAAGAGGGATTCAGTCATCAGAATTTTTCCTTCTGCTTGGTTGAAGCTGACCTGAATACCTCGTCCAGGCCTTGGCCGAGAAGGGTGAACCCTAACACGCTCATGACTATCATTAACCCCGGAAAGGTGGAAGGCCACCATGCACCAGAAGTTATGAAGTCTCTTCCTCGGCCGAGATCTGTTCCCCATTCGGGTGTTGGGGGAGGTAGTCCCAATCCTAGAAATCCAAGACCGGCAACATCTACAATTCCGGAACCCATGTTTAGGGTCATTAGTGCGATTATTGATGGGATTGCGTAGGGTATCATGTGGTGGAAAATGAGGGTACCGTACCCTGCCCCGATTGCTCGAGTTGATTCGATGAATGGTCTTTCCTTGATGGACAGAATTATGCCTCTGACGACTCTGAAGTACTGAGGCATGTATCCGATCCCAATCGCTAGACCTGTATTAACTATCCCAGGACCGATCATGGCGGCTATCAGGATTGCGATGATCAGAGGTGGTAAGGCGTACAGTGCGTCGAATGCCAGCGACGTTACCCGATCAATTTTCCCGCCGAAGAACCCGGAAAAAGCCCCTGTTACTGACCCAACGCCAACAGATATGATCACCGAGACGAATGCGACAAGTAGAGAGAAGGTCGTTCCGAAACTTACGCGGGAAAAGATGTCTCGCCCAATTTGGTCTGTGCCCATTACATGTGCAAATGATGGCGGAGACAGAACTTGATAAGAAGTTGCGAAGGGGTTCAATCCTACTATGTGGGTATAAGCGTCCAAAGCCAAAACGACGACGATTATAACTGTCCCAGCTATGACCATGGATCTCGAGGATTTCGGCCACATCCCAACCCTCGTAAGAAGCAGTTTCAAGAGAGGAGGCACTTATAGTCTCACTCTTGGGTCGACCATCGCATAAGAAATGTCCACGATCAAGTTGGCGACGCTAACTACCAACGCGAAGAATATTACGCATCCTTGGATTAGATTGAAGTCACGATAGCCCACGGCGACAATCAATAACCGGCCCAGTCCGGGCCATGAAAAGACAGTCTCCGTCAGTATTGCACCTTGCAGAAGAACTGCGACTTGCAAACCAGTGTAGGTGAGAATTGGGATCAGCGCATTTGGAAGGGCATGTTTCTGGAAGACTCGTTCATCTGTACAGCCTTTCAGACTCGCAACTTTGATGTAGTCTTCCCCAAGTACGCCTATGATGTTGGTTCTAGCAATCTGGGTGATTGAGGCTGCCATCGTAGTTCCGAGTGTGAGGACAGGTAGCAATAGATGTAGAAATGCGTCAGCAAGTGCTTGCGGATTGCGTCCCAACACTGCGTCCACAACGTACAAGCCCGTGACATCGGGCACACCGATCATTCTTGAACTAGCTTGACCGGCTATTGGGAATGGGAGGCCGTACTGAACCACAAGGATCTGAAGAACGAGGCCGAACCAGAATACCGGCACGCACCATCTGACAAGTGACCCGATTCTGATTGAGGCATCGATCTTTCCACCCACATGCTTGGCTGCAACTACGCCGCTGTATATCCCCAACGGGATTGCTAGGAGCATCGACCAAAAAGTCAGTTCGATTGTTGCTGGCAAAGCAATCGCCAATTCTGTAGTGACCGGATCCAGTCTGACCATAGAATATCCAAAATCACCTCTGAAAAGACCGCCAATATAGCCAAGGTATTGAAGGTAAAGCGGTTTGTCTAAGCCCAGCTGGTGTCGAAGCGCTTCAATTTGCTGTTCAGAAGCGTTTCTTGAACCGATTACAGCTAGGACAGGATCACCGGGCAGAATGCGCATAATGGAAATACGACTGTAATTAGGATGAGGATCATCGGTATAGTTAGGAGAAGACGAAGGAGGATGAAGGTTCTGAGTCGCATCCATCTTACCCACGATGGCTAACTGCAATCTTTCGCTAATTAACAAGTTTTTCAAAAATAAAAAAATTGGGGGGATTTGCGGATCGTTATTTGGGTGTTAAGATGCGGTACTTTTAACGTTTCCAGTCGAGGTTAACACATTGGCGTACTGCTTGAAGGTGGGGGGACTGAGAGTAACTGTAATGCCGACCACCTGGAGTTCGGACGATATGATTTGTGAAGTTTGCCCAGTGGCCTGGAGTGTCCACCATGGAGAGTACTGGAAGTAGTAGGATAGGACACCCGTGACAGAGGCTAGTCTATAGAACCAGTAATTGGCTTGGTGCACAAGAGGCACGTAGACAGCTAGGCCCGCGAGTCGATCTTGTAGGTCGCCGTATATTTTAGCTCGCTGGGCGGGATCGGATGTGGAAACGCCTTGTTGGACGAGCGTATCTAGTGTCGTGTCGTTGAGGCGAACTCGTTTCGAGTACGACCCGGTTGATGAGGCTATGAATGAAGCTACATTGTCTGCATCCGGATAGTCTGGCGACATTATGCCTATCGCCATCTCGTAGTTTCCTGCTCTGAAATTCTTGACGAATGATGCTTGTTCGACTGCGTTGAGCGTAACTCGTATTCCTGCTTTTGCAAGTTGCGCCTGCAGTAAGGCGGCTACGTCAGGAATCTCTTTACCGTAGATTATTGGAGTGAAATAGAGGTTTACGTCTATTCCGTTGGGGTGACCCGCAGCAGTCAACAACTCTTTGGCTTTTGCTATGTTTGTTGGTTTATATTGATCCCAGGATGGTTTCGGATAGAATCCCGGCAGAAATGGAGTGTCCTGCGAGGGAGGATAGAGGCCGTGATACGCTAGATCGGAGATCTCTTTCTGATCGACGCTGAATTCGATTGCTTTTCGGACGTTTACGTCTTCCAGAGGAGATCCGGGGATGCCATCGTTTAGAGTCATCCAGACGTGGTAACCTTCCGCTGCATTAGCATACTTCAAGTTCGGGTCTGCCAGCAAGCTCTGATAATCCGTCGTGGCAATGTAGTCCCATGCAATGTCAATGTCGCCCTTCTGAAGTGCCAGTTTCATCGCGGCTGAATCTGTGTAGATCTTGTAAACCAATTTTATTTGGGGTACTCGGCTTTGATTCCAGTAGTCCTCAAATGGCGCTAGAGTGACGTGATCACCTTTCACCCACTCCACATACTTGAAGGGGCCTGTCCCAACAGCCAGTGCGCCAAACTTCTCGTTGCCCATACTTTGCACAGCTGAAGGACTGACAGGACCGGCGACGGGCATTGTCAGCGCTCCTTCCAGTGCGGCATTTGGATAATTGAGGTTGAATCGGACCGTGTACATATCCACGACATCAACTGAAGCTACGCTGGAAAGTAACCATGCTGAATACGATTGCACGGTCGATAATCTGTCGAACGAGAATTTCACCGCCGTTGCATTGAATGGAGTGCCATCTTGGAATTTCACGTTCTGTCTCAAAGGAATTGTCCAATGCAATCCATCCGCGCTGACCACCGGGGGACCTGCTGCAAGCCGAGGCTGCAATACCACATCTGGATAAATACCAGGCGGGACCTCATAGAGGGGATCAAACACGATGTTGTTCAAGTTCAAGACACCAACTTGGTAGTCTACGCCGGGATCAAGATTTACAGCTACATCGAGTGTTGTCCCTAGGACAATGGTTGGATATTGTTTCGGCGTGGTGGTAGTAGTGCTCGGAAGGAAATAGTTGTAACCAAAAGATGCGCCAATGATTGCTATGACGACAATAGCAGCGATAATGACGTAAGTTCTTTTCATTTTCATCGGCGTAAGGAGACTTAGTTGTGTATTTAAGGTTGAGTATGGAAGAATATGGACGGGTTAATATGTGAATATTCTAAACTTACTACTCTTACTCAGTCCTCTAGCGTCGCGATTATCTCTGCAAGTTGACCTCAGTTGTCATCGTACCTTGCAGTTGGCTCGACTAAATCGATAACTTCCTTCACTTCTTGCTGATGCAAGTGTATGTCGATGAATCGCGATCAGTTGCCCCACACTTTCTCGAAAACCCTTAGGAAGTTAGCTCCTAAGATCTTCTTAACGTTCTGCTCAGAGTACCCTGCTCCCAGTAGCGCGTCGGTAATGACTGGCATCTTAGACATGCTGGTCAACCAAGGCATGTAGAGTTCTCCGAATGATAGTTTCTCGCGTCCTGATTTTATGAACTCATCCTCCACTTCCTCAACAAACTTCGATGTTATACCTGGCAGCATTCGCCTTTCCTCGAGAATCATGTCAGCGGTTCGATAATGTCGTTCAGCGAGATCAAGTCCGATTCCCACGTGGTCAACGCCCACAAGATCCGCCACGTAGTCTATGTGTTTAATGTAGTCACTCACTCCAAGCTGATCAGATCTCTTTGAGTCAGACACGAACATAGAGAGAGGAGTAAGTCCGATTACTCCGCCTTTTTCAGCGCACGTCTGTATCTGTTCATCTGCGATGTTACGCACGTGGTTACAAAGGGCTTTGGGGTTAGAGTGATCGAATACAACGGAGTGCTTGGAGATCTCCATGACTTCCATGCTCGTCTTGTACCCGACATGCGAAAGAGAGATGACCATACCCAGTTTATTCATCGATTCAACCCAATCTACTCCGAGACGGCTCAATCCGTCATCGTTTCTTTCACCGCATCCGCTTCCGAACTGGTTCCGCCGTTGGTAGGTTGGTTGCATCGTTCTCATTCCAAGTCTCTGGAAAAAGTCCAAGCTGCTGAGATCTAGGCCTAAGAACCCTGCGCCTTGAGAACCAAGAATCACTGCGATTGCACCCTCCTGCTTTGCCTTTCGAAGTTCTTGTACGGTTCTAACCAAACGCATCTTTGATGGTTCCAAAGACCTAAGGCGGTGGAACCATCCTGCAAGCTCACTAACAACCTGTGACACACTCAAACATTCGACATCAGGGATAGTCACTTTGATTGCGCCAACTCCACCCGCCTTCAAGGACCGCCAATACTCCTCATCAAATTCCTTAGGGTAGCAAGCGTTCAAACAATCTACGACAACGGCTTCATCGTGAAGTTTCAAAGCCAACTTGCTCATTATACTCACTTACATAATCGCGTTGGCCGTCGGACTCATCTGGCTTTTCTGGGATACCTTCCAATTCTCACATTGGACATTAGTTAGAAGCGTTAAAATCGGATGGAAGGGGGTTGCACCAGAGTTCGATGAACATGACCGAGATTGAGAGAAAACTGAAACAATTGGGATACGATCTCCCAAAAGTCCCAATGGACATGAAATTCTGGGCGCGCTGCAGCAGAGTGGGAAAACTCGTATTCATGGGAACAACTGGTCCTTGGCCTATTCTGAACAAGACCGTGGATGGTAAGCTTCGAGGAGTTATCGGAAAAGATGTCACGGTGGAAGAGGCCAAGCATACGTGTAGATTGGCGGCTCTAAGCATCCTCTCCGGATTGAAAAACGAATTTGGAGATCTCGACAAGATTGACAGGATCGTCAAATTGGAGGTATATCTGAGCGGAATGGGTGGATCGCCAGATCCATACGTAGAAGTTGCGGATGCGGCTTCTGAACTCTTCATACAACTCTATGGGGACAACGGCAGAGCGACGCGGACGATGACGCCTAACATAAGCGATTACATCGCCGAAATCGACATAGTAGCGTCCCTAAAGGACTAGCTGCTGTTCATCACCAAGAAACTGGGTAACAAAGTCAGAATGAACCGCGCGCTCTAACAATCATAGCCGATAAATTCTCTTGCTCGTGCGATTAGTCCATTACTCATCGGAACAGTGAGCCTCGATTATAGAATAGTGTATCTCTTTACTGGGAGCGAGGTAAAGCAACCCGAAGCGCTGACGTACCTCGTAACCTTGCTCTCAAATGCTGTCTTGCAAAGAACTCCAAGACGCTTTAGTGAACGTATGTGCCAAGAACCATCTAGTTCGCTTTGAATTGTTTGAAGGGAGGTTTGAGACCCGGCGGTAATGGAGACTTGTATTCTCTTCCCTTTTTCCTTCTGTTCAACTCATCCCATGCCTTTTTGATGATTTCTGGTTCGGTGAGTAGGTCGATGGCTGAGGCCGCCATGCTCTTAGCAGCGAAGACTAGGTTCTTGTGGCCTATGCTCATTCCGGCTATGGCTACGTTAAACCAGGAATGCCCAGGAGCCCCAATGATTCTACTGCCGGTGTTCAATTCCACCGAAGGTACGTTCCAACTTATGTCAGCCTCATCCGTTGAGCCACCCTCCACTTCTCCTTCACCCCAAGGATCTACGATCCTGTTGTCGAGATGCACATCCGCCGGTAGGTCGTCGTGGCCTGGCACACGATAACCCCAAGTTCTTCTCGCCTCAGATGAGATTTCTTTTGCGATCTCGCGTGCGAATTCAAGATCGCTCTTAGTGTAAGCTGGCGGACCGACTATTCTCATGTTATTGACTATTAGTTCTGCGATAGTTCGGTTCGGCAGTACATTGTAGGTTCCACTTTGCAAGCTCATCTCGCACTCCGTCTTTGTCATCTTCCCCGCGCCTTCGGCGATTTTCAGAACCCAATCATATATCTCCTCAACCGTCTCGCGCTCAGGAGCCCTGATGTAGTACCAACTGCTTGCCAGGGCTGGAACAACGTTGGGCTGATCGCCTCCTCTCTGGATTACGTAGTGGATTCGAGCTTCGGGAACAATATGTTCCCGCATGAAGTTTACCCCAACATTCATCAACTCGACGGCGTCGAGGGCACTCCGTCCCTGCCAGGGGGTACTCCCAGCGTGAGCCGCAGTACCGTGAAAAACAAATTTGACAGAGATCATAGCGTTTGTGCTTTTTAGTGGGACGGAATTAACGGCGCCAATATGATGCCCCATGACAGCGCTCACATCTTTGAAGCACCCGTCACGAACCATGAACACTTTACCAATAAGAGTCTCCTCCGCAGGGGTTCCGAAGAACTTCACTGTTCCCTTGATCTTTCCCTTCTCCATTGCTATCTTCGTGGCTATTGCAGCTCCCATGCCGGAAGAACCGTAGAGATTATGGCCACATCCGTGTCCTGGCGCTTCCTTTTTCAAAGGCTCCCTATGGGGCACGGCTTTCTGTGATAGCCCCGGCAAGGCGTCGAATTCACCGAGGATACCAATGATGGGGCCGCCAGTACCAAAGGTGGCTACTAAGGCTGTGGGCATTCCCGCTACGTTCCGCTCAACTTTGAACCCATGCTTCTCAAGAGTGTCCGCAAGTAGTTTCGATGATTTGAACTCCTGCAGTCCAACTTCAGCGTACTCCCAGATCTGATCACTCACATCAGTCAGGAGAGATTCGTTTTCCGCAACCCAACCTATTGCAGTCTCTTTCAAGGATTTGGACAAGGTCTCACTACATAGAAGAACTTGAGGAAGACGCGAGTTAGTTTCCTTTTATCCCTACCTATCGGTAGCCGCCAACGAATTCTAACCAGAACTAGATCGGTCTGGCGTATCTACGACCTTAATTGTTCAGACTTAGGTGAACATCTTCGATTTGGAATGTCGGTTGACTCCAATATATCCTTCTAATATACAGAATGATCGATTGCTTGTCTGCTGGTACATCTCGTCAGCGTGGCACATCAATACATATCAATGCTCACAATTCCTAGTAGTCTTCAGCTGCAATGGTCGAAATTCTCCAACCCCGCGTGGAACGGAAGCATTAATCAATCAAGAAGAAATCGTAACATACGTCGAAGAAGTAGAAGAGTTTGACAGCGTTAATAGACGACAAATTATTCAAACTAGTTGTGAACCAAATAGAACCGAATAAACTAACTGAAACCGCCCAAGATCTGATATGCATACGCAGCGAGAATCCACCTGGGTCGTATCGAGAGATTGCAGATTATTTGTCGAAGAAATGGACAAACATAGGACTAAAGACGCGGTTAATCGAAGTTTCACACAACAAACTGAAAGAATTCAAGTTGGAGACACCGAGGATAAATCTTGTCGGAACAATAGGAACCGGCAAAGAATCTGCTCTGATTCTGGACGGGCACACCGACACTGTTCCCGTTGGTGAAGGGTGGTCTGTCGATCCCCTGAAGGGCATCCTCAAAGATTCCCGAATCTATGGACGTGGCGCTTCAGATATGAAGGGTGGCCTAGCGGTGATGACGTCCGTAGCCGAAGCGCTGATCCACTCCGATGTTGAACTGAAGGAGAATCTGATTCTAACCGCCACCGTTGACGATGAAATAGCTGGATCACTAGGAATGAAGTATCTACTGGAGAACCACTTAGTCAAGGGCCGATGTGCCGTATGCTGCGAAGGCACCTCATCAAGTGAGAACGAAGTTGACATTAACTCGTGTTTCGGGGGACGATTGTGGCTTCGAGTTACTACAAAGGGGAAATCAGCTCATGGCGCTAAACCAAGCGAAGGCATCAACGCCATCGAAAAAATGTTTCATCTGTACCAGGAACTCCAGAAGATACGTCTGCCACACCATAAGGTTTACGGGCCTAGCACCATGAATCTTGGTACCATATCAGGAGGAACGAGACCAAACATTGTGCCTGACTCATGTTCTGCAACCCTCGATATCAGGTTTGGGCCGTCAACCTCTACGCAGGAGGTAATGACGAAACTGAAAGAAACCGCCACGAGCATTAGCCAGTATGATAGTGAATTCACGATCAATGATGTTGAGGTAATTGAAAGTCGCGAAGCTTTCGAAATTCCGGCAGATACCAAATTGGTTACTAGCTTAGCAAAGGCGATCAGAATGGTAACGGGAACCCCAACTAAGTTGACTCATGCCATCGGTTCAGGAAACGCTTATCATCTTTGGCAAACTGGCATTCCCGCAGTGTTCTGCGGACCAGGAAACCCAGCCAATTTCCACACTGCGAACGAATTTGTTAGCCTGCAATCCCTGTTGAATTGCACAAAGATACTCTCCCATTTGGCCTTGCAACTCTGCGCAAGAACAAACGAAACCTGATAAGTCGAGTGCAACGAGCGAAACGCGCATTACCTCTTCAGAGAAAACTCGCAGCTCTTTCAAAGCCCACGAACTGGCAAAGAGCTGAGCAGTCCGACATTGGAGTCAGATATTAGGGAATGTTCGACTTGCCACGAGCAATCTGAATCGCACGAGTCGCCAGTATTTGAGTCGCATCGATGATCGGAACTGGCAGATCGCCAGTCTTGAGGATGAGTGGGAGTTCTGTACACCCCGCAATGACTGCCTCGGCGCCCATCTTCACCAGCTTTTGTCCTATCTCAATGACATTAGTCGAGGATTTGGATAGATCGCCTCCTTTCACTGAGTAAATTGCTTGCATAAGTGTTGGTTGGTCGCCATCTGTTGGCAAGACCGTCTTGATCGCCAAGTTGCGAAATTGCTTCTGATAGAGGCCGGACCGCGCAGTGCCTGTTGCCGCCATAATACCGACCGTTCTTAGGGACGGATACAATCTAACGGTTTCTTTTGCTGTCTCCTCAATCATGTCAACTATGGGTACCGCTACAGCTTTCCTAATCTCTTCAATCCAATAGTGAGCGGTGTTACAAGGCATCACGATGAAATCCGCCCCAGCAGCCACAAGATTCTGTGCAGTTACAATGAGCATCCGCGCAGGTGAAGGCCCATTTTCTAGAATGGCCTTCTGCCGATCCGGTACTCTGGGATTATTGTCAATTATCAGGTGGAGATGATCCTGATCTCTTGATACTGGAGTCGAGCGTACGATTTTCGAGAAAAGATCGATTGTAGCTTCCGGTCCCATCCCGCCCAAAATGCCAACGATCATTTCTTGACCCGTCAAACAAGTCGCCCTGCCCGAGGCATTTCCAAAATAATACTCCCCTCCAGTCCCCTACTTTCGTTTCGATGTAAATCGCAAAATGTCAGGAACCTCTTGATCTTTGAAACGCGGGCATGATTTCCTGAATTCGTTCAAGAGCCGTCTTCAGCTTTTCTCTGGCTGTTGCAAACGACAGTCTGATGAACCTTTCATTGCGGATTCCAAAGGCATCTCCTGGTACAACTGCCACCTTAGCTTTGCTTAATAACTCACTCGCGAGTCCCTGGGATTTCAACGCAAACACTGAGACATTGGGAAACGCGTAGAATGTTCCCTTAGGCGGGTAACATGATATGCCGTCGATTTTTCTTAGTTCTCTCATCACCATATCCCGTCGCAGTTGGTACTCAGATACCATTTCTTTAATGGACTTGTCCGTTCTCTCATCGCGTAATGCCAATGCCGCGGCGCGTTGGGCAAAAGTGCATGCACTCGTAACTAAATGACTGTGAATTGCAACAACACGTGCCGCGATGCTTTTCGAGGTTATCAAATAGCCGAGTCGCCATCCCGTCATGGCTGTAGCCTTTGAGAATCCATTGACAACGATAGAAAAGTCCTTCATGCCTGCAAATGACGCTATACTGTAGTGTCTTTCTCCGTCGAAGAGTATCTTTTCATAAAGCTCGTCTGAAAGAACTAGGAAATGCTTGTGCTTTGCTAAGTCAGCCAATGCATCTAGGTCAGATCTAGCGGCAACGCTTCCTGTCGGATTGTTTGGGGAATTGAGGATCAGCATCTTTGTTCGCGCAGTGAGAATTTTCTCAACCTGAGAGGCTGAAATTCGAAAGCTTTCAGACTCTTCTAAGGGAAGGTAGACTGGGTGACCGCCACAGAGTTCAATGCATGGGACGTAGCTTACCCAATAGGGGTCTGGAACAATCACCTCATCGCCCGGATTGACGGTTGCCATCATTGCACTGTAGACGGCCTCCTTTCCACCAACGGTTACAACAATCTCGCTTTTCGGACTAGCCTCAATGCCGTTATCTCGCTTTACCTTCTCTGCGATTGTTTCCCTCAACTCCATAAGACCTGAAGTGTCCGAATAGAAGGTGTATCCCTCGTCAAGTGCCTGCTTTGCGTACGCTCGTATGTGTTCCGGGGTGACAAAGTCGGGTTCACCGGCCGAGAGATCTATCACATCTTCTCCGGCGCGCTGCAATTTCCTGACTTGATCCATAATTCCTAGGGTTGCCGAAGATTTGACTTTGGCTCTTTCAGCGGTAAAGTCCATACCCACCGATTCACTATGCGTCATCTTAAGCCTTCCACGCAGACCTGTCTGATCTGTACTGAACCTCTGAAATCGTGAGCGAAACTTGTCATCGAGAGGACGCGCTCAAGCCATTCGAAAGCCAGATCCTTGTCACCGAGCGCGGTGTACACCTGCGCGCCTTCTCGACGTAGGTGTCATCTCAAGCAAAAAATAGGGCTAACTCCATCGATCCATCACAAAGACCTCGGGCGCGTCGTATGCTGGCTGATTCGGTCTGTGCATTGTCACTTTCAAGAGCGAGACTCGAAATCCGTACCGAAGTATGACTCTATAGGCATCCTTGCGGCCGGTGTTGATTCCTGCCATCAGCCTTCCTACGCCCTGTTTTCGTGCATATGCTTCACATGCTCCAAGAAGCTTCTGGAACGAATTTGGGCTGTGTGACGGGTTGATTCCACCGAACTTTATGTAACATCTGTCGCTTCCCGCCTCGGTATTCTTACCACAGTGGCAAACAGCGAAGCACGCTAGCTCGTTCCTATCTGTAACCAGGACGGTATCGCCCAGGCTTTGACTATGAACGGATTCTATTTCGGCCGAAACGTCGAGACCACGGTAAATGGAATTTGTTAAGTCAATCGTTTGCTCCAAGAATCGCTCACGCTGTTCTACGCTAAGGTTCGAGAATGTCGAGAAGTCGACTGAACCGTCTTGAGTTTTTACTTGTTTGACTAAAATTGCCGTTAGAAATCTAGGCCAGAAATCGAACTTCTGGTAGAGTTGAATATGTTTGGAACTATCAGGGAAGGTATCGAGACCGGCAACGGAAACATGCCACTCGTCAAACAGCTTAACGGCCGCCTCGGTGAGTTGCGAAGCTATTCCCCTACCCCAGCAATCGGGTTTGACCGCCATTCGCCCGAAGAAACCAATGCTCCCCCATTTCGTAATCACGGTAGTTCCAACGATCGCTCCTTCCTCCTCCGCTACGAGAACTGTGCTTGTTCGGCCCTTCCAGCGAGCCTTCAACATGTCACGGTCTCCAAAGCTCTGCAGCGGATCCTTAAGACCGTCTTGAGTTCCAAACGCGAGCCTGAGAACCAGATCAGCAACGTCCAGCTCCTCTTCTTTGACAAGGCGGATGAACATTGACAACAGAACTTCCTAAGGGGAAAGCTCGCTAATGGTCGCTTAAATCATTCCCTACCTTCCACGAAAAATATTGGTTGGATGAGTGGGGCTTAGTCATCTTCGTGTTTGCAAACTGAACAAAGAAGATTAATAACGTGAGGCAACTCGGACGGACATATTTCAATTCAGGTGCAATCAAATGAAGAAGGAACTCAAAGGCGTGATGGCATTAGTGCCAACCCCTCTCACAGAAGATGGGAAGATATTCGATCTGAGATAGACTTCGTAATGAAGAACGGTTGCTCTTCCGCTGGCGTCCTCGTAGGGATCGGCGAAGGTTATCTGATGTCCCACCAGGACTGGACGACCGTGGCAAAGACAGCTATCGACCACATGAACATGAATGAGTTCACCTACCGGGCACCTGTCCCAGACGGGTCCACGAACGTGTTTTGGTAAGGTTCTTCAAGATCGTCAACATCGTGGTAATCGTAACTTGTTTAGGGCTGCCTCGATTCTACGCAATGCTTCCTCCAGAATCTCTCTTGGGCGAGTGAAGCTAAGCTTAATGTATCCTTCTGACCTCGTTCCAAAGAAACTCTGTCCTGATTCGCTTAGAATATGTGCTTCCTTCAAGAGGTAATCGGAAAAATCCTCAGACGATATTCCGAACTCTGCTATATTTGGAAACGCAGCGAAACCCCCCTCTGGTTTCAAGCATCTCATGTTCCCTGTTCTGTTCAGTCCATCGACAAATAGGTCTCTTCGCATTCCGTACGCTCTCACGGCTTCTTCGATCCAACCCTGAGGCCCTTGAAGAGCAGCCAACGCGGCACTTTGCGCTATTTCGCTCACACTGACCGTCATGTGCAACTGTATGTTAGCCATTTTCTCTATGATCGGCTCTGGCCCGGCCACGTAGCCAACCCTGTATCCTGGCATGTTGTATCCTTTCGCAAAACCATTAACAGTCAGTGTACGGCCTTCCATGCTAGGCAGCGATCCAACACTGAAATTCTTCCTTCCATCGTAGACTACTTTCTCGAATATCTCATCCGACAGAACCAGCAGATCGTGCGTAACAGCCATCTCAGCTATACGCTCAAGATCGCCCTCATCGACGATTGCCCCCGTTGGATTTTCCGGCGACACGATTACTATCATCTTCGTTTTGCTCGTTATCGACTTTTCCACAGCCTCAGGATCTATCTTGAATTTCCTCTCCTCACCCGTAGGCACATACACTACTCTGCCTCCAGCCATCATGACGTTCGGTTCATATCCGGCTACATATCCAGGATTGCCCATTATGACCTGGTCGCCCGGATCGATCATCGACCATATAGCCAAGTATATTGCTTCTGACCCTCCGGTAGTTACCAACATCTCCGTTTCAGGATCGACCTTGAGCCCATTTTCCCGTTCTAGTTTCTCAGCTATGGCCACTCTCAGCTCTCGCATACCAAAGAATCTGTAGCTATGAGTTCTATCCACAGCGTCCTTAGCAGCGTTGACTACATGCCTAGGCAGAGGATGTTCGTTTGACCAGTTAGGTCTCAGGTTTATGAGATCCGCGTAGCCGCTAGCTATTCTCGTGAGCTGATCAAGCCTATTCTTGTGCTTCGCCGCCATTTCCGTCCTTCTTGCCATAACCGTCAGCAAGAAAATCCGACTCGCCAGAATGGTCACGGTGGATTCCGGCGCGTATTTATGACTTATGTTCATACCTTGAAATCTACGCTTTCGCCACGCTTGGCCATTGCTGGAATCCACGTTTCCCCAGACTTTGGAATCGAATTGTTAGCTTCACATTGGAGGAGGTTCCTGTGGATGTCTGTGTGGCTGAGACCGCCTTCCTTGTTGTAGTTGTAGGTATCCTACGATGCGTCATGATCGCGAATTCCTCGTCCCCCTGAGTTGAAGCGAGAGGCCCTCGGTAGGGTTCGATGGATCGTATTGGGTTTGTGGGATTGACGTCTGCCTACTATCTTTCCCGCAGATGCGACACTGGCGGTCGATAGTTTTCTCGCTGGTTCTCAATGTTGTTGCAATGTGTTAGACTTGTCTTTCCAATTTTCTGTTACAATCTAACATAGTCTCTTCTCGGCTCTATCCAACGCACCACTTTCCTCGACTTTCCTCCCCTTCCAAACCACATCGTCCGGAACATATCAGAATGGTCAAGTTAAATATCGGGCATCCGGCATCGAGGAGGAAGCTTATCTGCTCTAAACAACGCGCCAACAGGTGGCTCAGAAGTTGAATACAATCCTTGTCGTTGGTCTTGGTGATATTGGCGAACACATATTGGAATTCCTAGTCAGGATCCCTGAAATTTCAAAAATATATGGGGCGGATAGAAATGAACCTCGGTTCAGGTCCAAGATCTACAGCGCACTCTCCGGCGCAATTCATCAGGGCTTCTATCCCAAAGTCGAGTTCCTGAGCTTGGACCTGAACGACATCGATTCTACAGCAAGGACGTTAAGTGAAATTGAGCCAGATATAGTGGTGACTTCAGCTGCATTGAAGACTTGGTGGGCTCCCCAGGCGTCCATGCCCTTTGAGGTTTTCCGAAAGCTCGACGAAGCAGGATTTGGTCCATGGCTACCGCTTCATTTCACATTGGTATACAAACTCATGAAGGCGGTGAGGAAATCAGGGATTGAGACTCATGTGATTAACTGTAGTTTTCCAGATGCCGTGAATGCGGTGCTGGGAAAACTAGGCATGGCGCCAACAGTGGGCTTAGGTAACTGTGATCTGTTCCTCCCTTGGTTGCGGAAGATCGTTGCCGACAGGCTCAGCGTGCCAGTATCGGACGTGCAGCTCTACTTTGTAGGGCACCACTTTCTTGTTCATGCACTAGGTGCATACCAGAGTACACTCGGATGCCCGTACCGCATGAACGTGGTCGTCGGTGACAGAGACGTCACGAATCTTTTCAATCCTGATAAGCTATTAATCGACGCAAATGCACATATGCCAAAGGGAAAGGATGATCACTTCATAGTCGCAGCCTCGGCTGTAAAGAACGTGATGGGAATTCTCCAAGATACGAATCAGCTTGCGTATGCTCCGGGGCCAGAAGGATTACCTGGAGGGTATCCTATTCGTCTCTCACGAGAAGGAGCTAAAGTGGAGCTTCCAGCTGGACTAGGCAGAAGAGAGGCTATTCGAGTTAACCAAGACTCTCAACTGCTGGATGGAATCGAAAGAATAGAAGATGACGGCACCGTTGTTTTTTCGGCCAAAGCTAATCAGATAATGTCAGAGTTGCTCGGATACCAATGCACTCGACTCGCACCGGAAGAAAATGAAGTGAGGGCGAAAGAACTGCTTGCAGCTTACGATCTATTTGTTGCTAAGTATCGGACCTTATCATCTGGTCGCGAGCGATAGGGCAAGGAACAGCAACTAACGTTTCGCTAGCGTTGTGAAGACTGACAAAGAGGCATCTGGCAGAGTTGATGCTCGAGCACATTGCAGTGCATACTCTACTTTTAGATCACACTTTATTGTTATATGCGCCCCTTCGAGCTTCGCCCTGTGATTGAAATGGTCAAATTGTATGAGCTGACTTGGAGACAAGCGAAAAAAGCCTTCCAGGAAACGAGCACCGCAATAATCCCGACAGGAAGCAATGAACAGCACGGCCCGCATCTGCCACTTGGTACGGATTGGATTGTCGCTAACGAGATTGCGAACAGACTTTCCGACAAGACAAAAGCAATAGTGCTTCCGGTAGTTCCCTATGGATACGCTGAGTATCACATGGACTTTCCTGGCACAATCTATCTTGACAAGGAGACGTTTCGTGTCCTACTGATGGATATGTGTAGATCCCTGAACAGATGGGGCATTTCGCGAATCTTGTTTGTGAACGGGCATGGCGGCAACATGGATACGTTGCACACGGTTAGCATGAAAATAAGAAAGAAATACGGTATGTTGGCAGCGGCTGCTCAGTGGTGGGAAATGCTGCCCCAGAAAATCGAAGGGGAGATTACAGAGACCCATGGAGGCACAGTAGAGACAGCGATAGTTCGCACAATAAACCCAAACATTGTTGATATGGCCGTTGCATTCGTTCCGAAAGTAAAGTCCTTGACGAACAAGATTGAAACCATATCGATCGTGCAGTCTAGATTCGAAGATGGCTTGATGCGAATTTACTATAGGGTGGGCGACGTATCAGAGGCAGGATCGATGACCGAGACTGAAGGCGCCACCGATGTTAAAGACTTCAGCACAGCGACTCCTGAGTTGGGGAAGGAACTCTTAGACAAGGTAGTCAACCAATTAGCGAAATTCATCCCTGAATTCGAAAAGATCGAGGTACCGAAAACGCAAGAGGAACCCTGAACTTTCCGTGCCTCCTCGTTATGCGACAGAAATCGCACTGGATGTTTTCAACTCAGTGGGATACTTTTTGCCCGTGTCCTTGTTCTGAATTCTGTCCCTTGCAGTCCCTGAAGGAGCGACCATGTGAAACTCAACGACCGAGAATCGGTCCGTGATGTTGAAAACATCATAGTGATTTCTGTAGCTGATTCCCATTTTAGGCTGCCAATGTGATCGTTCATTTCGAGCAAAACTTCATCACTGACATTATGCAGACATGATTAGGAGTAGCTCATGAGAGAAACTGCGATCCGACACGTTGATGTATTCACTGATGAAATTTTCTCTGGAAATCCCCTGACAGTCATTCCTGAAGCTGAAGGTCTGTCAGATTCTCAGATGCAACAAATCGCTAGTGAGTTTGGAACACCAGAGACAGCTTTCATTTTTGCAAGTGAAGGGCACGACTATCGACTCCGAATATTCAGTCCGATTAAGGAGATTCCTTTCGCCGGACACCCAATAATCGGAGCTGCACACGTTTTCGTTTCAGAGATCAGTAAGTCGCACGGGAGAAGGTTGATGCATGAAACCGGCATCGGCGTCCTACAAATCGATGTGATGGGCGACCAACCTCCACATAAGTTAATCATGGATCAAGGAAAACCAAGAATTTTAGGCAAATTGGACGAAGAGCATCTCAAAGGGCTATGTGACGCCCTCACACTTGACCGTAAAGGAACCTCGTCGGACTCATCTCCACAAATAATCAGTACCGGCCTCCCGCAGCTTTTCATTCAAGTGAACGGATTAGGTGACCTATCCCACCTTTCGCCCGATTTTAACAAGATCACGAAAATCGAAAATGAACTCGGACTGACCGGAGTCGGAGTTTTCACGTTGGAAACAGTGAACAGTGACGCGTCCGCTCACCTGCGGTTCTTTGTGCCGAGCATAGGAATCAGCGAAGATGCTGCTGCCGGAAGCGCTGCGGGTGGCCTCGGCGCATATATGGCCATTAATGGCCTGGCGACGAAAGAAAGATTGCGTGATTTTTCCATTGAGCAAGGCTTCGAGATGGGGAGGCCAAGTAGGCTGTACGTTGAAGTTCAACTCAAAGATGATGCGCCCCAGAACGTGAGAGTAGGAGGCTACTCGGTTACTGTTTCCAAGGGAGTTATCAACCTCCAATAAGAGTGGATTTATCGGCGAGAACCAAATAGAAGTTTAAAATTGCACAATTCGTTCCCTCCGTGTTGAGTTCAGCGTTAATGATCACCGATCGCGGAACGAAAGTGGAAGACATTGATACTCCTGCGCTATTGCTAGATTTGGAAAATCTGGAGCGCAACATCAAGAGGATGGCCGACTACTTTCATGATAAACAAACCAAAATGAGACCACACATCAAAACTCACAAGTGTCCGATCATAGCTCACAAGCAGATTGCAGCTGGCGCGGAAGGAATTGCATGCCAAAAACTAAGCGAAGCTGAAGTAATGGTTGAATCTGGAATACGTGACGTTCTCATAACTAATCAGGTGATCGGATGGAACAAAGTACTGCGACTCGCCAAGTTGGCTCACCATAGTACGATTACAGTACTCGTGGACAATACCGAAAACGTGCAACAATTGTCAACAGCAGCTCAGCAAGAGGGCGTCCAGCTTGGTGTGCTCGAGGAAATAAATGTGGGCATGAATCGTTGCGGAGTCCCTCCTGGCGACGGCGCGGTTGCATTAGCGCGCGAAATCTCGAATAAGCAAGGTTTGAACTTCAAAGGAATACTCGGCTACGAGGGACATTGTGTATTGATAGACAACTATGAGCACAAGAAAAGTCTTTGTCTGGAAGCAATGACCAAGAACATCGAGACCAAGAACAAGTTGGAACAATCGGGTCTGCGCGTAGAGAGCGTGCGGGCTGGAGGAACAAGCACGTACAATATTACTGGAACATATCCTGGCATAACGGAAGTGCACCCTGGCACATATGCCACAATGGATGCGAAATTCAAGAGCATGGGAATCCCGTTCGACAACGCAGTCACGCTCTTGACATCGGTGATAAGCAATCTTCAGCCAGGCAGGTTCACTCTAGATGCTGGAATGAAAGCAATCACATCTGAATATGGACTTCCGCAACCTAGGAGGGAGGGATTGGAACTGACACACCTATACGAGGAGCATGCTCTCGTGGAAGACAAAAATCTGCAAACCCACCTCGGGCTAGGTGACAAAGTGGAACTGGTTCCCACCCACGGATGCACTACCATCAACCTGCACGACCAATTTCACTGCGTAAGACACGGGTACTTGGAGTCCGTTTGGAGCATTTCCGCAAGAGGCAAGGTTTCGTAATAAAGGCCTACTTCCCACCGTGGATAGCACGGGATATCGCTAACAGTTTTCGGTCCCGGTCCTTCACTATGTCATCCTGAAGATTTCTGTAGTCATAGAACCCTTCACCCGACTTGACACCCATTCTTCCGCTCTCAACCAACCTCTTCAATTTAGCGGGAGGAGTCGAGGAGTTATCCAAGTCTTTGAAAAGTTCTTCTGACAAATGATAGAAAACATCGAGTCCTCCGAAATCACAAACTCTGAAAGGCCCAAGAATGGGATATCTGAACCCCGGACCAAAACAGACCGCCGTGTCAATGTCTTCGATGCTTGCAACTCCACTTTCAAGAAGACTAAATGCTTCACGCAACAACGCGATTTGCAGTCGGTTCCCGACGAACCCAGGAATCGGCTTCAGAATTGTTATAGGTTTCTTACCGATTTCGGTCAAAATCCTTCGAGTGCGTACCAAGGTCTCTCCCGTTGTGTTTTTTCCTGTCATGATTTCAACTAGAGGCATAATCTGAGGGGGATTCCACCAGTTAGTTCCAATTACCCTGTTTGAGGTTCGCATTTCAGAAGAAATGTCCGATACGCTCAGACCTGAGGTATTTGATGCAAGAACCGCATCTCGAGGTGCCGAGGCCTCTAACAAATGGAAAATCTTCCTCTTAGTTGCCAAGTCTTCAGAAACTGCTTCAGTAACATAGTCGACACTCTCTACTGCTTGGCGTGGGTCGAGGGTTGTATGGATTCTTGCAATAGTTTTCTCCGACTCCTTTGGTTTCAGGAGATGGACTTCTTCTAACAAAGACAAGTTCGCTTTGATTTGCTTGAGCGCATGTTTCAGGATATCTTCTCTAACGTCAACAAGCCAAACTTCGTATCCGCTTTGAGAGAACGCTTGTGCTATGCCAAGTCCCATCGTACCTGCTCCTATTACCGCGGTCTTCAGAGATGATCACTTACATGCTGTTTCAGATTCGCCGTCCGATTAGGGTTTTCGGTATGCGAATTAACCACTTTTCTAAACATGTGAATGCTTCAGAAGTCTACAAGGCATGGGAGAGTCTCGAACCGGGCGCGTTAACCCGAGGTTAGCTGGTAGCTTTTCAGTTTGCCTGAGTCGAGTGTAACTAGGGCACCCCTAAGGACTCCTTCCTGGTATTCGCTGCCAGGATTGAGACATACGCATCGGCCTACCTTGTCGACTCCTTTGGACTCGTGTATGTGGCCGTGCAGCCCCAGCATGGGCTGATGTTGCTCTATAGCTTTGCGAACCGTGGTGGATCCCACATGAACCATGCTCGGTTGCCCTGCTCTAACCACAGTAGTTAGTTCACTATCAAGTTCGGGTGCAACATCGAGGAGCGTATTATGAGGGGGCACGTGTAAATTGAAGATAGCCTTATTGAAATCCTTCACCTGCGACGTTAATGACGCGATCGTTTTTTCGAGTTCTTCTTCAGTGACATCGCGAGGGCATTTCCATGGTGTCATGTTAGCTTTGCCTGTTGTGATCATTTCGTATCCGCCTTCGAGAGTAATGACCTTCTCTTCTGGATTGATGACGTAATTGCTCGAATTCAGAATTGAATCAATCTCGTATTCGTCGTCGTTGCCCGGCGAAATGTAGCATTTCACGCCTGTGTCTTTCAGCCGCTCTTCAGCGAGTTTTAGCCATGAGGTGAGAGTGTCCTTCATGCAGGTCATCAACACCTTTTCTATCTCTTCCTTTGACGCCCTAAGTTCGTCTATGACGTCTGGCGTGTTGACATAAACGTAGAAGCCGTTCCTTGAGATTCGTGTGCGGATAGTCGCAAACTCAGCGTCATCCTTTGCCACAATTTCCCTTCCCATGTAATTTATCTTATAGGATCCCGCTGAGTCTTTGGAAACTAGAACCAACCCTTTCCCGGTAATGTCGCCGCCGAGGATCAGGAGGTTTACCTTGTACGCTTTGGCCGAGTTCACAAATTTCCTGAAAACAGGTTCTGAGCCATGAACGTCAGATGTGAAGAAAAGCTTCGTCGCCAACTCAAACCTCACCCACTTCGGTGTACCAAATCCGCTTCGTCCCAATCTTGGCTCGCAACTTCCATCTAGTTGTCTTTGGCGTGTTCTCAATGATCGTAAGCATCTTGGCCAATTTGTCACGCACGACCTGTCGGTCGGTCTGCGGTAGCATGGTCAATTCATCTATTCTTCGTTGAGTTTCCTTAATGTTCTGAGTAAATGTATAGTAGTACCCCCAATCATTGGCAAGGACTCTGGTTATTATGGAGAGATCGATGGATTCAGGCCCTTTCTCCGTTTCTGACATGTCATGTTCGAGCATCAACATGATGACGTCCTTGATATCCTTCCAGGCTATCTTGACGATCTGAAACTTCTCCTGGAGTAGTTCGGCAAGCGGAATGGTTGGTTTATCTTTCTCCAATCTTCCAGGAAACTTGATCGTGTGACTCATTTCAAGTTGGTCCCAGAACACATCGATGTGGACTGAGACGCTGTTCTTCCAGTAAATGGATCTGCCCATTGTTGCAGCAGCGAGTTGGACGTACGACTGCGTCGTGTACCCTAGACTTCTCAGCAGCTTATCTACGCCTGTCTGCTGTGACGAATAGGAGGCAAGGTCTATATCGGTGAGCTTTCGATTCATTTGCTCTGCGAGATAGCCATACTTCGGGCAGTGCAGCTTGAAAGCGAGAGACCCCATTATTCTAAGTAAGATACCCTTCGTCTCAGCTTCTTCGATGATCTTAGAGCATTCGTCGAGAAATGTTCGATCTTGAGCTTGCGTTAAACTATTCGTCATATCATCGACCAAGCACTGTCTCGCTTACCCTGACTGAAACAACTACCCGACTCTGGTTACCACTAATTATGTTTTCGGTAAAAACTAGCATTGAGAATTGCGTGTAACGTTCCCATGAGCCGCCTCATACGTTTGTTACCTGGAGATCGTCAGGTTGCCCCGGCGCGCGGGCATACTATGTACGGTGCGCTCAATGAACGGAGCATCGCGTAAACGCGGAGGCTTCACTCTGGCGGTATTTCTCTGTAAAGTGCGTCGATATCAATGCCCTGGCGCTTTCTTATGGCACGTATAACGTAGTACAGTATGAATGACGCCACTAGTATGCCCACGATTAGACCAACTGATTGCGGGCTATTGGAGAGAAGAGCAGCGTCTGTCCAGTTCTGATAGATGAAGACAAGCATGAAGATAGCGTTCGCAACACCCAGAATGCTCATCAACGGTATTCCGCCAACTCGGATACGGACGGCTTGTGGAGCAGAGTCGAAGATATGTTTGCGTCTGTATGGAAAGATAATCGCAGCAATTGATGTCAGCAAGAAGCTGAAAGCGACCGCGAAAAGTTGCGAGAAGAATGACAGCCAAGTAGTGTAAGTGGTGACCCAAAGTGAAATCAGGGCTATTCCGAGCACCGCGATTGTTGCAACGACCGGGACATGGTATCTTTTGTCAACGTATCCTAGCTTACCCGGCATCAGTCTATCAAAAGACCATGCTAGCATGATTCTGCTTGATAATATTTGATTCTGCGGGAAGAAGAACAAGCCGCCGAGGAAGTATCCTACGGAGAAAATGAGGAAGATGAAGAGGTTCGGGAAGGCAAATGGAATGAAGGAGCCATAATAAGGTGCAAAGACAAGCTTGTAGTCTGGAGTTCCACTAAGGTAAGTCATGGCATACACGAAGTCAGAACCTACAGAGTTCATGTACAGGTACACTGTCAATGCGAACAAACCTCCGACCACTAGCGCACTGAAGATGTTCCCAATCAGCCAAGTCCGTACGTTCCTCTCGTTCTTCACTTCTCCAGCAATCAACGAGGTCCCCATGGACCACGTATTGACGCCTGCCCAAGCAACTATACCACTTGGGATGGCAACCAGAGCTGCGCGTCTAAGGTTCGGATTGGTCGCTTGAAACGCCTGAATGGTCCCTTGATATGTGTTAGCTCCAAGCGACTTGTCTATCGCGGCAGCGAACGTAGCTGGTGTATTCATGAGGAAAGCCGCGAAAGTGATGATCATTGCTACAATCATAAGGACGAACGAAACATTCTGAAAAGTGAAATACACCTTGTTTCCGAAGAGCGTCATCAAGGTAAAGGCAACGATCACTATTGCACCTAAGATGAATGTAGTGTTCGGATCTAATGTAGAGCTCGCGAGTTGAATCAGTCCAGGATTGTTTGTGGCGACCCCGTAGGCCTTTAAGAGGGAACCAAAAAAGATCGCGGCCACTTGTGTTCCCCAGAACCCTACAACGTAAGGCAGCCAAATTGCCCAGTTTACACTGCTCATGAAGCCTAAAGCAGGATGCAATGTTCGCCCGATAAAGTGGTAGTCTCCACCAGACCTGGGAATCGCCATAGAGAAGAGCATGTAGACTGCACAATTCATAACCGAGAGCAACGTTGCAGCTACGATTAGCCCAACCAAGTTCTCGCCAGGCGAAGTGAAAAGCATCAGCCACATGACGAAGGCTGCGGTATTGCCTATTGCGTTGCCTGTCCAGATAATATTGAATGCGAAGCCCGACCACGGACCCGCGACTCTCACCAGGCCGCTTGCGCGTCTGAGATACAGATCGGATTTCTGGTCCTTACCTGCGCTCATGGTCGAGAGTTCTATTGGTGAGCATAAAAAGCTTGCCAAGACAGAGTCAAAATCATTTACTCTGTGCCCTATCGTAGTCATTCTATTTACTATCGCCAGGCCGATTTTGGTAGCGGCGCAAAGACAGATTATTGGGATCGCAGTAGTTGGTTTCAATACGTACAGCGATGAATTGAAAGATGGCTCGAATAACATCTGATGACTTGCTTCGTTCTATGAAACTTTTGGGGGCTCAGATTCCTGAGGAGCGCCTTGGCACTGTGGCTGATTACCTATACCCGACTCTGCAGGCCTTTCGTGTGTTAGATGAAATCGTGATCAGCAAGGAGTTTGAACCCACGACTTTTGTTTTCCTGCTCTTGAACAGGCGAAGGTTTCAGTTATGAGGATATCCGAGCTTCGAACTCTTTCTTTGAGACAAATTGGAATGCAAATCAGAGAAGGAAAGACAACTTCATCTGAGATAACCAGACTTCTCCTTGAGCAGATTCATAGAACAGATGGCAGATTAAGAGCGTACGTAACGGTGTGTGAAGAGGGTGCATTAAAGCAGGCTGAAATTGCCGACCTACAGCTCAAAGCGGGGCACGATCTCGGAGTGCTTCATGGCATTCCAGTTTCCGTTAAGGACTTATTCGAAACGGAAGGTGTGCGTACAACGTGCGGCTCGAAACTGATGCAAGATTACATCCCGAAATCTGACTGCACGGTCGTCAAGCGCCTTAAGCAGGAAGGAGCAATCCTACTCGGTAAGACGAATACTCACGAGTTTGCTCTTGGTGCAATTACACCGCCTACAAGAAATCCTTGGGATCTAAATCGCATACCAGGAGGTTCAAGCGGGGGGTCAGCCGCATCAATTGCCGCTTGTTCTTCAATTGCCGCGACTGGTTCGGACACGGGGGGGTCGATTAGGATTCCGTGTTCGTTCTGCGGGGTCGTGGGGTTCAAACCCACGTACGGGCGCGTAAGTCGCGCTGGAGTTTTTCCGGAGAGTTGGTCTCTTGATCACGTTGGGCCTATTACGCGGAGTGTTGAAGACATGGCCTTAATGCTAGGCGTCATTGCCGGCCGCGATGAATTGGATCCGACATCGTCTGGAGAATCAGTGCCTGATTATCTGCGGCAAGTTGGAGAGGCAATTTCTGGGTTGAGGGTTGGTGTACCTACGAATTATTTCTATGAACGATGCAACAAGGAAGTAGATGAGAGCGTTCAATCTGCGATTGGACTCCTATCGCAGCTGGGTTGCCACAGGGTGGATTTCGAATTTCCTCGCACGGCGGAGATTTTGGCGGCTCATATCGCGATTGACCAGTCGGAGTCCAGCGCGTATCACAAGGACTCACTTGCTCGACGAGCAAGCGATTTTCAGCCGGACGTTCGCCTACTTCTAGAACAGGGCCTATTCATCCCGGCAGTGTACTATATTGAAGCCCAGAGATTTCGAGGCCTAATCATCAGGCAAGTTATGAAGCTCTTTGAGCGATTTGATGTTATGGTGACTCCCACTCAACCTATGACCGCTCCACTGGTGGGTGAGCAGAAAGTCAAATTCGCTGACGCGGAGGAGACTGTTGACAGCGCGGTATCGCGCTTCGATGCACCATTTAATTTACTCGGCCTCCCTGCCCTTACCGTTCCGTGCGGGTTCTCCAATGCCGGACTTCCGATTGGCATGCAAATAATTGGTAGGGCGTTCGATGAGTCGACTGTTTTGCGTGTGGGCTATGCATACGAAAGCGCAACCGATTGGCATTCGAGATTCCCAAACATAACTTCGAATAGCATGTGATGATTCGCTGAGCGCGACGTTTTTGTTGGAGAGGTCCAGTCTCGCCGCAATCATCCGTGCCCACCTGTACAAAGGGCGCGAAAGGAAGCATCCGCAGTGGTGAGCGGTGGGAATATTTCATTCGACCGCATCCAAACTCCTAGGTAGATTCCTTTGAAGTACGATCTCCAATGTGCGAATTGCTCTTCAGTTTTCGGCCCATCAAATAGGGCTATGACGTGCCCGAAGTGTGGGTCATCCCTTGACACAGTTTACGCATTAGAAAAAGTCAAGGAAACCTTTTCCAAAGAAAGCCTAGAACGTCGGGCGGCAACTGTTTGGAAATACCATGAACTTCTCCCAGTCGAGGACCTTGATAAGGTTGTGACGATGGGTGAAGGAGGAACGAGGCTGTTACATGCTGGCCGCATCACCAATCACGTCAACCTGAAACGCCTGTATTTCAAGGATGAATCGCGCAATCCTACAGGCTCATTCAAAGATAGAAAGGCAACTGTATCCATTACCAAAGCGAGTGAATTCGGGTTCAAAACCGTCGCATGTGCAACTGCTGGAAATGCAGGATCATCGGTCGCAGCATATGCGGCGAAGGCAGGGATGCGAACAATCGTCTTCGCGTTCAAGAATGTCACACGTACTAAACTCGCCAAATTAGTGGCTTACGGAGCGGAGGTATTCATCGTTGAGGGGACCTCCTGGGATGCCAACAATCTCGCCGCAGCTTCATGTAAGAAGCATGGATGGTGTAACATGGTGGCGGCATCTCGGTACAACCCTTACGTCAAGGACGGCGCGAAGACTGAAGCGATTGAAATATGCGAGCAATTGGGCTGGACTGCACCTGACTGGTTGATTGTGCCCGTGGGGGGAGGATGCGGCTTGGCCTCATGCTGGAAAGGCCTTAAGGAACTCAAGCAAATTGGGCTCATAAGCGACCTTCCTAGGATTGTTGGCATCCAAGGAGCCGCATGCGCACCATTAGTGCGAGCCTTTCAGCTAAACTTACCACCTGGGAAAATCGAAAGACTTCCAAACGCCCACACAATAGCGCATAGCATTGAAGATGATTATCCTCCGGATGGCGATCAGGCACTGAAGGCCATACGGGAAACCGGCGGTTTGGCCGTGGGCGTAGAGGACAACAAAATGCTCTGGGCCCAGAAACTTATCGCGAAAACTGAAGGGTTATTCGTCGAACCTGCATCGGCAGGCACGATTGCTGCTGCCAGTCAACTACTTGACGACGGTACCATTGATCCGAACGATACAGTCGTCGCTATAGCGACTGGCTTCGGGCTGAATGAACCTGAAGCAATATTGCAATCTATGCACGAACCCATAACGATTCAACCTACTTTGGAGTCCTTGGACGAAGCTCTCTCAGGAAGAGCATACAACCGTGCTTGGTCGATAGTTTAACGGCAGAAATCGAGAGCGCGAACAGAACGAATTGGACGGATGATACAAACGTTGAAAAAATACGTTCGAAAACTCGGAATCTTGGGTGGGATGGGACCCGAAGCTACCGCGAGTCTGTATCTCGGCATCATTACCCGTTGCCAACACGAACTCAACGCCAAGTACAACTCTGACTTCCCCCCAATCATCATCGACAGCTGTCCTGTTCCTGACGGGCAAATGTGGAAAGACTTCGACAAAACTGAAGTTGAGAGAGTACTACGCGCAAATGTCCGGATACTCGAGAAAGCAGGCGTTGACTTTATCGCAATCCCATGCAATTCTGTGCACTACTTCCTTCCCCTGATGCGTAAATCAGTTCATATCCCGATTTTGAGCATAGTTGAAGAAACTGCGAGAGCGATCAAGAAAAGAGGCTTGACAAGTGTATTGTTGTTCGCTACAGAGTTCACGATGACCACACAGATATTTGACCAGCATCTAGACGAACAGGGCATCCAATTGGTGAAACCGAGCACAAGTGAACAACGCCAGGTCCAAAACATTATCATACGCATCGAATCAGGGCGGCGATACAAATCAGATAGAGAAGCTCTAGTCCGAATCATTCGGGCTAAAATGAAAAGAAACAGTATTCAGGGCTTAGTCGCGGGGTGCACTGAAATTCCATTACTTCTTCACCAAGGAGAAATTCCTGTTCCACTTTTCGATACTATTGACGTCTTAGCTACATCAGCCTACGCTCTTATTCGAGGGAAAATCAATTTCGACAAAGGTCGAATGCACCAACCATAATAAACTCAGAATTACGGGTCATCGATCATCCAGATGCAATAGGCTGCAACCACTAGCGCAACTCCGATATACCGAGAAGGTAACCACTCGCCATGGCACGGTGTCATATGCGCAAACGAACTAAGGTTCTTCTTGGCATTCCGGTACTGTATGCCGTGTGTCTGTTGGACCTGCTCATAAACGACTACTTGAGCCCGAGAAGGTTGTTCCGACCAGATCAGATGTCGCTTGGAGTATGGGAGGCTACTCTCGGACTTGCATTGATCTTCACGTTAATTTACGGGTTCACTCTCATACTTTGCCCATTAATCATCGTGAGAAGGCTCAAGAGATATCTAGAAAGCAGGTCCAATGTAGAGCTTCGGCGACTTATTCTTGAAACTTTGTTGTTTGGGTTCATGTTCATATTGGGACTCAGGCTCCTCATTCAGACTGTATCTCTTCCGCTGATCCATTAGTTATCAGCAACTCACCTCCTGCTCTGCTGAGGCACCGGTCGAGGCTGATCTCGCTTACCGAGCCGAATCAAGACTGGAAGTCAGTTTTCATCTGGCCCTCCTTAGCGGATGGCTAGCAAGCTCTTTCTTTTCTTTCTCACGCTGGGTTCTGAGGTTGGAATTGCTATCTTCGGCTAATAATTAGTGACGAGTCTGGACGTATTGTTCCACAGTAGACAGCAACTTCCGCATGTCCTCTACTGAATGCGCATAAGAGACTGCGCCGTGCAGCATTTCAGGTATGAGTACCAAGATGCCATTAGCAAGGAGGTAATTGAACAAGTTCTTTGATTGTTGATGGTCGCTCATAGCATAGCCGGTTACGTCTCGTAGAGGTTTCTTATTGATCATGTGAATAGAGACGAGGGAGCCGACGCCTGCTGCCTGTGCTGGGAATGCGTTCTTTTCGAAGATTGCGTTGAGGCCGTCTCGGGACATCTTCCCCAGTTTGTCAATATGGTCATGGACTGGCTGATGTTCGAGCACATTAATAGTAGCGAGGCCTGCGGCTAAGGTGAGTGCGTTTCCCGCGAATGTTCCGCCATGATAAGCGTAATCCAAACCTGAATACTTCAGGTGATCCATATGCTCCATAACGTCACGCCTTCCACAAACGGCGCCAATGGGAAGACCACCGCCGATGATCTTACCGAGAACCGTCAAATCCGGCATCACACCAAGAAAGCCCTGCGCTCCACTTAGACCAAGGCGGAAGCCAGTGACTACCTCATCATAGATTAGAAGAGTTCTAGTTCGGTCACAGTATCCTCTCAATGCCTTGAGGAAATCCATTTCAGCCGAAATGCCCCCTCCAGCTGACAAGACTGGCTCAAGAAGCACGCACGCTAGCTGTTCATCTCTGACGCGGTTCTTGAAACCTTCAAAATCATTGTACGGCACGACAACAGTATCTCGTTGCGAACCTTGCGTGATTCCTCCAGAAGGTGGTTGACCGTACGGAGGCTTTGTGGCCAAATGCAATGGGTCGTATGCGCCGTGCCACCCTCCTTCAAACTTTGCAATCTTAGAGCGCTTCGTGAAAGTTCTGGCAAGCCGGATGGCGAAGAGATTCGCTTCGCTCCCGGAGCTTGTGTAGCGAACGAGCTCCGCGCTGGGCACGTGTTTTGTTATAGTTTCAGAAAGCGTTACTTCCAGTTCGTGGGCTACACCGAAGTGCCAACCCTTCTCAGCCTGCGCTTTGATGGCTTCCATGACAGTTGGATATGCGTGTCCGAGTATCATCGCGAAATGCGTACACCAGTAATCAGTGTATGTGTTGCCGTCGATGTCAACGAGTTTAGCCCCTCTGGCTTCCTTGGCGAAGAAGGGGTATGGTTCGAACCACCTGTTTCCGTATGAGACGCCAGCCGGTTCAACTTTTTTGGCGCGTTCAAACATTGCGTGGGATTTCGGAGTTCGAGAAGCATATCCCGACTCTTTCAAAACTACGCTGTCCAAGCTTACGGCACGAAAATGCTGTTTGAAAGGTAGCTAATTTCAGCTTTTCCCTCTGGAGTGGCCATAAGAAAGACCATGGGGGCTCGGATTGTCAACTGGGCATTCGTTTCGCTGATGATTCTGCCTTTGAACTTGATGTGATGTATGCTCTCATGAGTGAATCTGTTTCCGATTCGAACCGAGCAGCCGAAACATATGCCTGGCGATACCATCGTCGAAAAGCGTCGTTACGCACAGAAGCATCTAGATGGATTCGCCAAGCCTGCGGCATTGAATGAGAGGAGTCCCCTCTTCGCCTAGGGAGGGGACCTTCTTGATGTCGAATATCGGCAGCATCTCGTGATACTTCAGGCAGTGCCTCGTCTTTCTTCCAAGTCTGTCTTACGTAGCGTGCGTCCGATCGCGTCATAATCGTAGACTACGTCAAGCTTCTCTCCGCATTTGTCGCAAGTGTAAATTAGTCTCCTGACGTCGAACTCCTTCTTACAACTGACACAACGAAGAGTCTGTACGAAACTTCCAACAACCTTTGTCGTCAAAGCTACTCGCGGTATCTGATTTCAACTGAGCCTAAAAGAACGTCGGTCTTATGATAATTGCTCTATAATGTGAGCCCTTCAGTCGCAAAGGAAGTGCACAATCACGCATTAAGCTGGCGCCAACAATCTCGTGTAATTTGCTTCCAATCTCGTCTATCGCGACTAGAAAGGTCAGAACTGGGAGCCGATGGTTCGAGATGCGGTATAATCATGTCAGGAGGAAGAGGAGGGCAGGAATTGTCTAATCATTCTTGCAACATTAACATAAGATGCCCAATGAAGTCCCCAGGTTCCTACTGCTAGCCCAACCAACATGGCCAGAAGAAGCACGGCTGTAACAATATAGTCGCTTCGAGTATACTTCAGCTGACGAACATACGTACGCCTCGCGATATCGTGACTGAAACCTCGTGATTCTATGGCGATTGCTATATCGCCCGTTCGACGCATAGAGTTGAAGATTGCTGGCACGAACATTTGCTTTAGGAGAGCATTGAACCTCTTAGCTGGGTTCCTATATTCGTATCTCCACCCTCGCGCTTGCTGAGCCTCTTTGATCTTAGTGTTCTCGTCAATTAGCACTGGCACGTAAGCCAAGCCGATGCTCAATGCAAGAGCGAAATCGGCTGGTAGCTTTAGCTTCACGAAAGTGATTATGATGTCGCGGATAGGCGTAATCATCAAAATCGTTCTTATCACGAGAAGAATCATCAGGAACCGAAGAACCGCGCCGGCCGTCCAGATGCACGCTTCAAGTGACACGGGAAGTGTCCTCGCCGGAATCAAATAGAAGAAAATGTATGGGTTCTTAACGTCTGTAGCTATGGGCGGAAAGAGAAGGTTAAAGATCGCGTACATGGCGACAACTGGTGCCATCCCTTTTAGGAACGAGGTTACCTTATTGAACGGTATGTTCGCGAGTCGCATAACCACAAAGATTGAGATGAACACGACTCCTAAGTAAATTGGATCTGTCCCCAATCCGACCGCCATAATCATTACAACTATCCACCAGAGGAATTTTACCCGAGGGTCGAGTTTGTGGAAGAAAGTGTTACCCGGGACATACTCAAATGCCAAGCTCTTAACCTCCTATTCTCTTAGCAACCTCACGATACATCTCATCTACAGTCAACACGTCTGGCGGGAAACCGAAGGACTTGAGTGCTTGCGCGAACCGCGTGATCTGTGGGGCTTTAAGGTAGGTCTTCTCAATCTCTTCTGATTTAGCGAACACTTCGCGAGGTGAACCGCTTAGCAAGATTTGACCGTTCCACATGACAAAGACCCTGTTTGCGTATTCCGCGGCCAGGTTCATGTCATGGGTGATCACAATGATGGTCTTACCATCTTCATCATGCAGTTTCCTATAGAACTCCATCATTTGCCTGGCCATTCGGTCGTCCTGTCCAGTTGTTGGTTCGTCAACCACCAAGACATCCGGTTTCATGGTGAGAACCGATGCGACGGCAATTCGCTGCCTCTCCCCCTTGCTCCGATTGAACGGGTTATCGGTCAACATTTCTCGTAGGCCGATGGCTTCGGTTACTTCGTCTACTCGTTTCTGTATTTCACTCTCGGGCAATTCAAGATTTCTAGGTCCGAATTCCAATTCCTTTCTTACGCTGTCGGTGCAAATTTGGTGATCGGGATTCTGAAAGCAGTATCCGACCTTGGTCGATAGTTGTCGAATGCTAGCTTGCGAAGCGTCAAGTCCGAAAACCAAGACTTTTCCTTTAGTGGGGCGAAGCAGACCATCAAAATGCTTCACAAGCGTTGTCTTCCCCGAACCGTTCTGACCTATGATGGCCAAGAAGTCTTTCTTTCGTATATCTACAGTCACTCCTTGAAGAGCGACGGTACCCGCCTCGTATACATGCACAAGATCTTCAGTATGAATTACCGTGTCTCCATGATCAGCATTCTTCGGATCAGAGGGTTCTCGCGGCGTGGGCCTTGCGTCACCTTTCATACGGGGCTTTAGAAACGGGGACATTTCCGAGACAGCTTCATCAAACGTGATAGGAATTTTCAGGGACGGGTCGAACCTTCTGAGCCTTGAGAATAGGAGAGCCGTTTGAGGCGTTTTTAACCCGAGCTTAGTCATCGATTCTGCGTCTTCAAACATCCTTCGAGGTTCTCCTTCAGCGACGATTCCGCCGTCTTGCATAACGATGAGACGGTCCACAAGAGGCAGGAGTTCCTCAAGCTTGTGCTCGACTATTATCGTAGTTGCATTCTCGGTCCTCGACAATTCGGCAAGATGGGCGAGAACCCTCATGCTTCCGATGGGATCAAGATTAGATGTGGGCTCATCCAAGACGTACACATCAGGTCGCATAGAGACGATTGCAGCCAGCCCACACGCTTGCTGCTCTCCACCTGACAAGGAATGAGGATTTCTCTCCTCATACCCATCCAGTCGCATCGACTGGATCGACTCTTTCACTCGGACTAGAATCTCGTCGCGAGGAACACCATAATTCTCAGGTCCAAAGGCGATCTCGTCGAAGACCGTGGGGTTGACGAGTTGGCTGGACGGGTCTTGAAAGAGCATGGCCGCCACATGCGATAGTGCAGATATCGAAGAAACTTTCGTATCGATATCTCCGACCAGCACTCTCCCCTCAACGTGTCCACGAAAATAATGGGGGACGAGCCCGTTAATACAACGACATAAGGTCGTCTTGCCCGCTCCTGCTGGTCCCGCGATCAGCACGGTCTCCCCTTGATGAATTGTGAGTGAGATGTGGTTCAACGCAGGTTTCGAATCGCCTGCGTAGGTGAAACTGACATTCTGGAAAACTACTTTGTCAGCCACGGTCAGCACGCGGCGAGTTGGGTTAAGCTGACCTTTAAGCTCGATTACTGGTGATCAGAAAGTGGTAGTCATTCGCCCAGGTGACCGCGAGACAGCAGTACAAAATTGGAGTCGAAATTTACGTTACAATGAATTCTTCTTCACAGTGAATGGGTTACGTCAACCCACTATATACAATCATTAGCCAAGCCTTAACTCGCGTAGTCGATGACCCTTGACCCGAAAAACGTTGACCAAAAGCGAAACGACAAAAAGTTCTACATCGAAGCCACCTAAGCTAACAGCTAGACAAGTTGGAATGGTAGCGGCCCTAGGCGGACTCGGATTTGCTTGGAGAGCACTGGGGCTCGTAATCCCCCTCTATCCCCCCTTCGTCCTCGATGTTAGGGAGACGATCATCGCAATAGTGGCATTTGCAGGAGGACCTTACGTCGCCATCGCAAGCGGTATCCTGATTGGTCTTCCATCGTCGCTACCAATGCTAGATCCTTGGTACTATCCGCTCGTCGGCCTAATCTTCTGCCTTGTGACAAAGACGGTATGGAACCATCGCGGCCCGATTGGATATGGCCTTCTCCTTGTGACATCCTTAGTCGCTGAAGGCGTCGGGCTGACTCTCTACACTGCTGCTATGTCGTTCGGTCTGCAAATAGTACCCTTCTGGCCGGAAATGGTCGCAACATTCGCAGGTGGAACCTATCTCGTCTACGTCCTGCAGCAATGGATACCAATGGTCATAGTACTACGATTGTTCCCAGACTTCATGAAACCACGCTGGCGATGGTCGGGCGGAGAAGAAGTAGAATAAGGAGGCGGTGTGACCATGAGCAGAGGAAAACTCTACGGTATTGTCGTGCTAATGTTTGTCATCGCCTTCGTGATCATTATTCTTCGATCGAGCCTGCAAGGACTGCAATGGACACCGTTCCTTAACAACTACTTGCCAAAGACTAGACCTGCTTTGTTGTATCTCTCTGATATAGTTCAGTACGCACTGATGGTTGTCCTGATTGCTGTAGGCATCATCGCCCTAGTTTTCGTGCAACGAAGAACAAGCAAGAGCAAAAAGTGACACGTTCGTTACTCCCCTTTTTTTCTTGTGATCAATTTCTCATTAGGAGGTGAATTTGACAGTGCAGTTAGACCAGATGACATGGCCGGAAGTCAAAAGCTACTTGGAGAAATCGAATATTGCGTTTGTCCCGGTTGGATCGACGGAACAACACGGAATGCATCTGCCAGTAGACAATGATTGGTGGACTGCTAACGAAATAGCCAAACGAACTGCCGACAAAGTATCGGAGAGGAATATCAGCGTCGTCGTGACACATCCCGTAGCCTTCGGCGTTTCACAACACCACATGGTCTTCCCAGGCACCATAACACTGCAAATCCAAACATTCGTTGATGTCATAAAGGACATTTGTGTAAGTCTCAGTAAGCACGGTTTCAAGAAGATCGTGATATTCAACGGCCACGGCGGAAACGACGCCGCTCTAAGTGTAGCGCTACATGACCTAGCTGAGCAGATCGCTAGCGAAGTCTACGTCATAAACTGGTGGGAGCTCATAATAGATGAAATCAAGAAGACATGTGATCCCCCATTCTTCCATGCTTGCGACACTGAAACCTCCATAGCTTACGCATTAGACCAACGCGTCGACAAAAGCAAACTCAAAGGTGAGATACCACACCTTAAGCCCACTTTCGTTAAGTACGACTTTCTTGCTGGTGGTCCTAAGGTACAAGCCGCCACTCCACCAATGAACAAGTTAACAAGCACCGGATCCGTTGGCGATCCATCCAAGGCGACCAAAGAGAAAGGTGAGAAATTGCTTTCAGCCGTTGTTGACAGAGCTGCCGAATTCATCGGCGAGATAGCTAGGAAGTAACTCAGCGTGAGGGCGTCCTCCCAATAATCCATCATTGACGTAGCGCACGGGGACTAGGTCCAAGACCGGCCATAGCCCCAATTCCTCATTCTCTTGACGACTCTGACGAGGGAAAATTCTATGCGAGCGACTCGATTACTAGTGGATAATATACGAGGACTTCAGAGCCTGAGCTTTGCCTAATTTCGAGTCCACGAGTCATAACAAGAATAAATACGATTATAGTTCACTCTGAAATCATCTCAATATTGATTAATGCAATAACGTAGTTCTTCTTTCATGACTCGAATCTTCTGCGTTGCCGCCGTGAGGAAAGTGAATTGAGACATCGGTTCAAAATGGGCAAGAACACGACTATAATTAGTTCAGTCCTTTTAGTTGTGGTATTAGTTTTCGGTGCAATCTACTTCGCTTGGAAGGGAAATATCTTTTGGACTGTTCTCTCATTTCTCACAAGTGCTTTGCTATCTGAAGGGTTATACCGTGACTACAAGTTGAGATTCCGCGCCAAGTAGTCCGTCTTTTCGACTAAGTAATCACTATCTTCGTTTCGCTGATGATTCTGCCTTTGAACTTGATATGCAATATACTCTCATGAGTGAATCTGTTTCCGATTCGAACCGAGCAGCCGAAGCATAAAATACTCTGTACCTGCTGGGCGACGCGAAGGAAC
>Ga0187861_10000522_pt1 | contig 44564 bp, 40 predicted proteins | sample June2016WEW_10_1_3_FD_132986 | JGI IMG/M metagenome (GOLD analysis project Ga0187861, IMG submission 132986) | Peatland microbial communities from SPRUCE experiment site at the Marcell Experimental Forest, Minnesota, USA - June2016WEW_10_100 | ecosystem: Environmental > Terrestrial > Soil >...
ATCGTACGCCAGCCCGATGAATAAATTGTCTTCGATAAGCGCTTTGTTGGCGTTCGGCGGAAGAAAATATTCTTGCGCTGTTGCAGGGATCGCATACACGACCACCAAAAGCAATGCAAGCAGAACGATTGTTTTTTTCATAACGACCTCCTTGATAAATTTAAAAAACATCTTAGTGAAAGCATGAATTAATTGTCTTATCAAGTAGTACGGAGGCTGAGATGAGAAGTTCCTTATTTTCGATAAGCGGTAGAAACAAAGACACGGGATGGATAAAAGCGACGACGAACGGGAGAATTTGCCGGCAGTGGAATTCAGAGATGGTTGCCGAATAATGCTACCAAGCGATCCCGATAATTGCGACTCAGATTCAATTGGGTATTATCTTGTAAGGAGATGATGTATTCGCCATGATTAAGCGATTCTAATTCTTTGATGCGGTCAATATTGACAATCGCCGATCTGCCAATGCGAAGGAATTGCTCTGGATCAAGCCGCGCTTCCACGTCACTTATTTTCTGACGGACAATGTGAGTCTTTCCTTTACAATGCAAACGGACATAATCTCCCCAAGCTTCAACCCAATCAATCTCGTCGGTGTGTACAATAATCAAACGTCCATTCAACTTCACCAGCATCTTTTTAAGATACGATTGTTTTTGAATGCTGGTCTGACGAGCAAGCAAATCTTCAAGTGTGTGCTTGCAAGAATTTAATTCCTGATATAGCGCTTCTATGTACGATTGGTTTCGCTCGCCGCTTACCACATAATCTGAAGAATGTTGTAGTAAAGAAGACATTAATAATTATCTCATTTCCCTCTTTCTATACGAAGCTTTCATCAGAAATGTTACTCAGAAATAATAATTACAGTCAAGTTACCAAATTTTCACACGGACGCTGTCTGCACGCCACATTGCATCGCCTTTTTTTATTCCGAAAGTCGTATAAAACTCCGGCATATTAGACAATGGACCAATAACGCGGAATTTAGCGGGCGAATGTTCATTGCTTCGCACCTGATTGGCAATAGCTTCGGGACGATCGTCAACCATCCATGCAAATGCATAGCCAAGGAAGAAGCGCTGGTCGGGATTCAATCCGGCAATGATTTCATGGCTTCTGTACTGACTTGTCTTTTTGAATGCTTCATATCCCATCATAATTCCGCCAAGGTCGGCAATGTTCTCACCTTGCGTCAGCTCGCCATTAATGTGCAGGCTATCCACTGCAATATATCCGTTAAACTGCTGAACAATCATTTTTGTTTTCGCAAAAAATTTTATGCTGTCATCGGATGTCCACCAATTTTCCAAATTGCCTTGTTCATTGTATTTGCTTCCTTGGTCATCAAATCCATGAGTAATCTCGTGACCAAACGTGGAGCCGCCGATAACAGAGTAGAGCAGTGCATCGTCAGCGAGTATACGTTCATATCCCGGAAGAATGATATTACACCCAGGAACAACTATTTCATTGTTAGATGGATTGTAGTATGCATTGTAGGTTTGCGGTTCCATGTCCCATTCGGATCTATCAACAGGCTTGCCGTACTTTGCAATCATATAATTAAATTCCCATCGATTTGCATTCATCACATTCCGTACGAACGAAGAGCGATCAATTTGCATACTGCTGAGATCTTTCCACTTATCTGGATATCCGACCTTCATAACAATAGTTTTGAGTTTGCTCAACGCCATTACTTTTGTGGTTTCGCTCATCCAATCTAATTTTTTTATCCGTTCTGCATATACTTCTTTGATTGCGTTTCCAATTTCCTGCAGTTTATCTTTCGTCCCTTTCGGTAAATATTCAAACACATACACTTGCCCAATCAGTTCGCCTAGGGAGCGATCCGTTTGCTCTACAACACGCTTCCACCGCGGTCTGGGTTCCTGCACGCCGCGCAAAACTGTGGAATAAAAGTTGAACGACTCTAGATACGTTTTGTCATCTAAGTAACGTGCAAGACCGCGCACGAGATGATATTTGAGATAATTCTTCCAGTCATCTAACGGAAACGATTTGAGATGTTCATTCATTGCAGTAAGAAATTCCGGCTGACCAACTACAACCGTATCCACAGCGTGCAAACCTACACCTTTTGTGAATAATATCCAGTCAATATTCGGTGTAGATTCGGTTAATTGTTTAAAAGATATTTTGTTATAATTCTTCAGCGGATCACGTGTGTCTTCACGCTTGCGAGATGTTTTCGCGATTGCGGTTTCTAACTTCATCAGATTGTTAGCGGCTTGCATCGCCTTGGCATCATTATACCCAATGATCTTGAACATGTTATTAAGATGCTCAACAAATTTCTGACGTATCGTTACAGCTCGCGCATCATTATCGAAATAATAATTGCGATTCGGCAAGCTTAATCCACCCTGCGCAATAAAGACTGCATTCTTGCTGCTGATTTTATCATCCTGTCCCACGCCAAATCCAAATAAAGGTGAGCTGGCAACAGTATGGATGTATGCCGCCGCTTTCACAACACCATCCAAATCTTTGATAGCATCAATCATTCCAAAGTCTTTTTTAACATCAGTAATTCCTTTCTTATTAAGCGAAATGCTGTCCATGCCAGTAGAAAAGAAATCACCGATCTTTTGCTTGTTGCTTCCTTTTTCGGCATTAGTGAGAGAAGCAGAAGACTCACAAATAGTACATATCTGCGCGTTAATGGTATCCTGCACTAATTGCCATATCCCGTTACTCTGTTCGCTGGTGGGAATCGGGTTTTCTTTAAACCATTTCCCATTGGCGAAGAGAAAGAAGTCATCTTCCGGTTTTACAGTAGAATCGATGTGTGCAACCAACGGATCTGTTGGAACTTTAAACTGGCCGAAAGAGGATGAAAAACAGAATGCTGCAATAGCAAAAACCGAAATGGTCATGTGTTTGTTCATGTCATATTCCTTCAATAAGTCATTCGATGATGTACGATCTTTGCATTAATCAAACTAAAATTTGTAAAAATAGAAATAGAAAAATGGGATTGAATTGCTTATACAAATTAAGGAGATATAGACATAATCCTTAGTGCGTTATGCATTCTTCAACATTTGCAGAAGAAATTGATATAAATAGAAAGAATTGTTGCGACGAATGCGAACGGATAGCAAGAAAGGTATTAGTCTCTGCACGATAGCATTCTTGAAAATAAAAAAAGCGGTCCTAATTTCAGAACCGCCTTCGTTAGCAATATTCTTTTACCCAACAACCAATTATTTCATCAGTATCATCTTCCTTGTAGCAGTGTGGTTTCCGGCATTGATTCGATAGAAGTAAACGCCTGATGTGAATTTGGATGCATCAAACGTTACAAAGTGGAAACCTACGTCTTGCTTTTCGCTAACCAAAGTTGCAACAACTTGCCCGAGAACATTGTACACTTTCAACGTTACGTTGCTTGCACTTTGAAGTGTATATTCAATCTTTGTGGAAGGATTGAACGGATTCGGATAGTTCTGATTAAGAGCAAACTTATCGGGGATACCCGTTGCGTTGTTCGAGACTGATGTAACTACTTTTCCAAATGCCCACATAGTACTGCCTACAACTTTTCCATCAGAAGCAGCAGTCTTCAAATTAAGACCAGCATTAAAGCCGCAATCGAGCCAATCCAGTAAAGAGTCCATTCGCATGCGTTTGAAATCATATGGCCATCTGTTGTATGCATTATACTTCGTTGTAAACTGAGTTAATGGTCCACCCGCCACAGTAAGAGAGCCACCTCCAAAGAATGCAACTGGTTTGCTCGCATTTTTAATTTTTCCTCCACCACCACCAACAGCACTATCTACAAATACTCCATTACTAGTTATTTCTGTAGTTGTGGGCCTATAGCCAGCTGCCATAGGAGAGAAATACCATCTGACAAATTTTGATGGGAACAGCGGTGCATTATTAAACACAACCTTAACTTTTGTAAATGCCGTTGTTGCATTTCCTCCGTTTGCATTAAGCTGTCTTTGGATATCTGAGGTCATAATAGGCTCAGGTGCCGACGAGCCGTAAAGTACGTGATGGAGACCAGAACCAGTTTCGAAATCACGAACCGCTTTTCCTGAATCTGAAATAAAATAATAATTATTGGTCATAACCCAGGGAGTAATATGGGATGTCTTATTCGGTTTGGTAATAATCCAGCAACACTTACCGATGCCATTAATATCTAAATCAGGGTTATCTATCATTTCACCTTGGCGAGTCCAATCAGTATCTGGTCCCAGAGCATAGTTATCAACAAATAAATTATCTTTTATTTCAAACGGGCCATTTCCAAGAGAGTCGATCTGTGTTAACGTTATAAATCCATGATAGCTTATGCAATCTACAACGGTGTTATGATTAAATTTGAAACTATAGACAGGTGCCGTAGCAGTCAGATATCTTACTGTGCGGTCGACAACATTAAATATAGTGTTATCTTGCATATCTACTGTATCTGTCCCAACGGAGTTCAGATTAACCACTCTGCCTGCTCCAAGGTTCGTAAGCCATAAATTTCCCAAATCGCCAAAAATGGAATGTCGAATACGAACTACTTGTATTGTTGTTGCTGACCTTCCTGCTATATTTACGCTTGTAGTCGGACCTGTGAAGACACAGCTATCAAGATAAACACTACCTGTAGAACCAGCAACAAAAGAAATATAATTAACATTTTGTTTATCAAGATTAGTCGGAGAATTTAGTGCGTCGTACCCGGCTACTGCCACATTTTTCATACAAATGGTATCGTTCGTCGAAGTTACTATGAAGAAACTTGTGCTTGCCGTGGAGGATTGAAGAAGTGGTTTATAATCAGATGATAGAGTACTGGGTATAACATAATTTTTACCGTACTCTCCACGGATGAGAAGTTTCCTATTTCCAACATTCAATGAACAGGCAGCCGTCCAGTCGTAATGTCCGTTCGCCTTTAAAACATAAACACGTGTATGATTTGCCCAAGATGCCTGATGAGCAACTGTATCTGCAAAAATATATTGGGGTAAATTTGATCCATCGGGCACCATTGCCGTATCCTCAACTGCCGGCCAAGCCATGTAATACGAAGTCTGGCCCAGAGCCACCAGCGGACAGAGTATTAATAGCGCCAGCCCAAGACTGTAAAGAGAGAATTTCATAATGCACTCCTTAAATAATTTGAAAAGATTGGTTAATTAAATGAATTATTGTTTCTTACATCGACACACGTACTCCAAAGTCAAGAGTTCTTCCATATAAATATGATTGAGTAGGAAGATATCCCCAATCAAACACATTATTATAACGATATCTGGTTTCTGGTTTGTTGAAAAGATTATCAATGCTGAGAACCATTGAAATTCTCTGTGTCACTTGCTCCTTTAAAGCAAGATCCCATTTAACGAATTCACCAACAATGGCATCACTTGTTCCATCTACAGAATATAATCTTGTATATCTGCTCTGATAGAACACAGAAATTCTTCCTGAAAATCCTCCTATGTCATAACCCAATGCGGCATTACCATAGAGTTGTGGCTGATCTTCCATTGGCTTTTTCGTTGATATCACAGTATGATCCAAGTAAGATGTGTACGATGAGTCTTGTGTCAATCTGCCTTTTGAATTGTACTGTGCAGGATTAAACTGAGTATCTACAACAGCTTTTTCCATAAAGAAATATGTCTCGGAACGTGCGATTTGAATGTTGTATGTTAACGTAATGTTTTGAAGCCACTTTACCGGTAGGAAACGGAAGTTCAATTGGTGTTCAAGTTCAAAGCCCCAGGCATATGAAGGATTTGGGGAAGAATACGGCGCAGTAATAGAAAAATTAATGTCATTATGTAAAAGATTGGCAAATGCAGGTGTCTTAAGCCATTCTGACAATTGAAACTGGGGAACCAAATCATCTAAACGATGATATCCAGCATCCGAAAGTGGTACGTGTACGCCATTTACAATCATTGTTTGATTTGGATTGTTTGCCGGCCATTCAACCTTAGCCCCATTTATTTGCTGAAACAAGTTGTCTATGCGCTTATAATACGCGGAAAGAGTTAATAAACCAAGGGTATTACCAAATATTTGCGCACTTGCTTCTAAATTATTAGCCGTTGCATCTACTAACTGAGGATTTCCAACAGTAATATTTGTGTAAGTGCCGCCATGCCCCCCTCCGCCAGGAGGTCCGGTCTTTGTAACATCAAGTTGAGGTAGACGCCAGCTAAAATCCGGCCTTGCCACAGCTTGATATGCAGCAAACCGTAAGGTTAGGAAATCGGTAGGCCTCAAAGTCAATTGTAAATTGGGGAACCACAAAGTCTTTTCATAGGTGGTTGATGTATCTACTATGGAAGCTTGACTGATAGTTATTACATTTCCTGTCCCGGCTGCACCATTAGTGCCATAATGAGCCAAGTAATCATTCCGTTCTTTTTCCATTCGCACACCGAACTCCAGAGCTATAGAATTGCCGATACCCACATTATCCATAAAATAGGCAGATGAAATTCGTTCAGTAATAAAATAATTACTCAACGCCATTGCACCGATAGTACCATAATTGATTTGAGCCGTGAATTTAGAATTTTGAACCATATCTTGGAACATCTGATATGTGCCGGCATCGATAAGCGGTGATAATATATAAAGACCTAATAGGTTTCTAGTTGGAACATTTGCCATATCAACGAAACGAGATAGCTGAACATGCGAGTTCGTGCCGGCAAAAGGTGTTCCGCTAAAATCAATAGGATGACCTTGTGCATCAAGGAATGGAGCATCCTGATATGTGTTCCAAGCCATACCAGTATTATCTAACCATCTAGATTTTTCTTTATATTTGATACCAACTTTTAATTCGTTCGTGAACATATCTAAAATCGTTACATTCTTCGTAAGACCGAATTGCCCAGTGAGTTCTTTATCAAAATTTTCCGTTTTGTATGTGTCCATACTATCAAGCGCGACTTTTGTAAAATCATTATTAGCTCCCGCATCGAATTGTTCGGGGTTTTCTTTTATCGGGTTGGCTGGATTACTATTACCGCTGCCGTAAAATATTGTGCGAAAATTAGTCGGATTTGTGACTTTGGATTCCGCGTAGGATCCATTCCAATCCATCGTCAAGCCCAATAGATAATTTTTACCCTGCAATGATCCATTTCGCGTTACCATATTCTGATCTATATTCTGATAATCGTAAATCCACGTTCCTGAATATTGTCTTTCGTATGTCATATAATTTCTATTCGTAAAAGCATAGACGCCAGTTAATTTAACCGATCCACTATCGGGTGTATTGACATCAAGAGCAGCTTGCATACCGCTTCTTTTACGCATTTCATTGGTAAATTGTCGTGTAGATGCTCTAATAGAATAATCGTTATCATATTCTTCAATGTTATAAGTGCCATAAGACGGTAAACTTGGATTATCTGTTGTGTTATATGATGTTGCAACATTCTCTTGGCTTCGTATTTTTTTCTCAACATTCCCCTCTAACCGTACTCCAAGAATATCATTGAAGAATCGTTCTCCATAGCGAGCGCTCGCGTCATACTGATTAGCTGATTTCATAAGGTAATTATAACTGCCCTTTACATCAGCCCGCAACAACATCTCACTAGGCGCTTTTCTTGTTACTAAGTTTATACCACCGGCAATTGCATCTGCATCTTGATCCGGTGTTAAGGTTTTATATAACTCAATACCCGCAAGGGCTCCTTGAGATAACATACTAAGATCTACGTCTCTCGAATTTGGATCCGTCGCTGGAATTTTTACTCCGTCGATAGTAATATTACTAAACTTCGAACTCAATCCGCGCAATACAACGCCCGCGGCTTCACCGCCATTGCGTGTTAAGGCAACACCCGGCAACCTTCCAATTGCTTCTGCGGCATTGGCATCTGGGAGTTCCTGAATTTTTTCTTCTGAAACAACGTTCACAATTGAGTTAGACGTAATTTGCTGATTGATGGCAGCAAGTTGACCTCTCATCTGAGCGGTGACAACAACCTCTTCACCTTCGATAACCGTTGGCTTCAATTGGAATTTTCTTGATACTTCCTGCTTTGTTGAAAAATCTATTTTTTGGATCAACGGTTCATAACCAACACACGATATTTTGACATCAAAAGCTCGTTCAGGTATTCCGAAAATTACAAACTTACCTTCGATATCTGTCGCTGCACCTAAGGATGTGCCTTGTATAACCACGTTAACACCAATTAACGTCTCATTACTTGATGCATCCGTTATGGTACCTTTTAAGGTTGCTTGTCCAAAAGCAATCATCGGTATATATATAGAGAGAGAAAGAGAAAGAAAAAGAATTCTTTTTATGGAAGACAATATTCGCATAAGCATATTACTCCTTGCTTGGATTGAATTTAATTTATTGCATGCGGTCTAAAATATTTTGAAGAAAAGTAAAAAAAGTTCTCAATATTTCTCTTGATACAATCCAATGAATGGAATTAAAAAACTTCCATCAACATGTTTTTTTAAAAAACTATATTTTATCTTTAATTTTTTTCTGTACTTGGCTGATTTTTTAGCATTTGTTCTGTATGCTGTTCAGCAATTTCGAGATGTCGTACCATTGCATTCCGCGCGCCTTCTGCATCTCGCTGCAAGATTGCAGTAAGAATTTTCTGATGCCACTCAACAGCCGATTGTTTTGCATCTGCAACAGTAGCATACACAGATGATTTGATTTGAGGAATAAGCCTATGTATCGGTTCAAGTATCAATGGAATTAACGAATTTTCTGACGCTTTTGCAATATCCAAATGAAAGAGCATATCGAGTCTTGAAAGCTCTTTATAATCTCCATTACTGTGCACTAAATTGTACTGATCCTTTTTTAATTTTTCCGCATCTTCTTCTGTGTAATGAAACGCCGCCGATGCTGCAATGGGAGGTTCAATAATTTGCCGAGCATGAACAATATCTAGAACATAATCGCGTTGAAGCCGCATCTCGAAATATAACTGAATTGGATCTGTGACTGTCTCGGAAGATATGTTTTGAACAAATATCCCCTTGCCCTTCATTATTGTTACAAGACCACGTGCACTTAATGTTCGGAGGGCTTCACGAACTGCCGTTCGGCTTACACCAAATTGCTCGCAAAGCACTAATTCCGATGGAAGTTTTGCACCTGGTAACAGCGTCTTCGATCGAATGGTTTTTTCGATTTGAGATACCACGATGTTACTTAAGAGACTTCTTTTCCCCACAGATACAAATATTTTCTTAGTAGTCATATGTATGATATATTACATAATGAATTTATATAATATTTATTGCTCTGTCAAGAGAAATCCTTTCTTGTAGAAATTCGGACAGCATATATATTCAATCGTTTTTTTCGAAAGGAAACTACCAGATGAAAATGGGAAAAAATCTGGAACAAATTAGATCTGCTGAAGCATACCGGGTGCTAGGTTGTCCCTGAGATAGCGTCTATCGCTTCAAGAAGTTGCATGAAACCGATGATGCGCTTGCCCCTCGGAAGGAGCTCAACACAATTATGATATAAACACTTTTGCTATATCAATTAGCATTGAGGGTTTGTTCCATAATGCTATGCGAAAAACGCCGCCGACTGTCCGTTTATTTTCGGGAAGCGAAAGTGCACTCTCGGCCATGTTGTTCAGCGTTTCGTCAGAGAAATTTGAGATTACCTCTTTTACATTATAGAGAATCTCGTGCCGCCAGCCAAGGCGTTTTTGCCAACGCGTCTCGTACTCCAACAAATGTGAGAGATCGTTCTGTTTGATCGCTTCAGCTGCAACTTGTCCGGCAATCATTCCTCCGGTCATTCCGCTTACAATACCGCCGCCGGTGGATGGATTAACTTGATGACCCGCATCACCAACCAGCATAACGTTGTTTTTCACCAACAATTTACAAGTTTTATCGCATGGCACGCCGCCCGCAATATGTGACAGCACGGCAGCGTGCGGAAATTTACGCTCGACAAATTCCTGCAAGTATCGTATTGCAGATTTTTTCTTTGCGTCCTCGACAGGAATTCCTAAACCGACGTTCGCTGTTTTGTTTCCTTTGGGGAAAACCCAAACGTACCCGCGCGGGGAAATATTTTCGCCGAAGTAAAAATCTAATAGATCCTGTTCGAATTCGATTCCTGTAATCGTCATTTGCGCACAGCTTGCCATATCGTGAATGGAACTTGCTGTATCGATTCCTGCCCATTTGCCGACCCGCGTCTCAACGCCGTCGGCGCCAATAACAATACCTGAACGAATTTCAACTGGTTTATCTTTTATAAGCGCCTTCACTCCAACGGCTTTGCCCGTATCATCCTTGAGTAGGTCATACACATATGCCTTAGTAACGATTTCTGCACCTTCGTTTGCCGCTAACTTTGCTAATTCATAATCGAACAGACGCCGCTCAAGCACGTATACCGTTCCATCGAGCCGCGGAATAACTGATTTTCCATTCGGTACAACAATGCGAAAGCGAGTTACGGTTGCCGCAATCCATTTCGGATCGGGCTGAATAAATTGCGATATTCCCGTATGACTTGCTGCTTCGCCACACCGTACCGGATAGCCGACATCGCGATCTTTCTCAAGCATTAGTACCGAAGCGCCGCCCGCTGCTGCAAATCGTGCTGCTGTTGAACCGGCGGGTCCGGCACCGACAACTATTACATCATATTTATCTTTAAGCATTATTTTATTTCCAATCTCAAATTTTCAATTTCGGATTTAATGAGTTTATGATTTTCTCTTTCATTCCTAACTCGTTTTACCTTCTACCTTCTACCGTCTACCGTCTCCCTTTTCCTCTTCACTTTCAACTTTTAATTTCATTCAAATACATTGGTTGAGTTTTGGATAACTCCCCGACTCCTTCACGATGAAACTCAATCACTTCCCACGGACAAGCCCACACACATTTGCAGCAATTTGTGCACCGCTCACCTATAATAGAGATACGCGATTCCATCAACTCGATCGCATCTTCAGGGCACACGCCTACACAACAACCGCAGTAATCACATTTACCGGGTATTATATGAATCATCAATGGTGTATTTCGCGGCATCTTCAAACTCCAACCTTTCTCTTTGTTCCTTCCTAACTGCTCACAAGCGGGCTCGTATGTTCCTTAAAGTTTTCTTTTTGATCAAACGGCTGAGACATATAATTATTGAGATTCAATTTCTTTTTTTAATCGCAGCAATTCCTGTTGTCTCTGAAGATATGGTGTAGCATCATCGTGGCGGAGACTTGCTTCCTTCAGTGCATGCTGGTTCTCTTCCATTTCCTTTTGGATTGCTTTGCGCCGCACGGCAACGACGGCGTCTTTGGCGATCATCATCGGATCGGGCACATCAATTTCCTTTTCCATTTCTTGCCATTTTGGACTTAATTCATATCGGCTCAAAACAAGATCGGTGATAAGGTTCTTCAGCTCCGGCTCTTGCACCTCGTTAACAATCGAAGGCGCATCAATTATTCCGCGTTCATCGTAAATGTCCAGTACGAGTTGAGCAAGTTTCCTCGCACGTTCATCGCTCAACTGCAATAAAGAAATATTCGAGAGCACAAACCGAATCACATCGGGATTACCTTCGAGAATCAGTTTTAAAATGTCGCGTTCTTCAGGCGGAATTATCTTTTTCTCAGGCAACGCCGGCTTCTCGGTACCCGCTTGATGTGTAGTAACATTTGACTTCGGATAACTGACAGATCGAAGCGCACGTTTTTCCTGAGATATCGCTTGTTCTAATTCATGAAAGATCACGCTCTCATACACATCATATTTCTCCGCCACTTCCTTCACATAAAAATTTCGTTTTAATTCATCTTTCATCTTCGCGATAGATTGCACGAGCGACCGCACGGCTTGCGTTTTTCCTTCCGCAGTTGTAAATGCTCCAGCACGCTGGAACTGTTTCGCCCGGAAATCTATAAAAGAAATTGCATTCAAAAGACGTTCCCGGAATTCATTGCCGCCATGCTTTTGTACAAACGAATCCGGATCGTCACCTTCGGGCAGTTCAATTATATGAACATTTAAATCATGCTCAAGCGCAAGATCGATCCCGCGCACAGTTGCGCTGGAACCGGCGGTGTCTGCATCGTAAACAAGTGTGAGATTCTTAGAATAACGCCCAATAAGCTTAAGTTGATCTTCGGTTAACGCGGTGCCGCTTGACGCGACGACATTTTTAATTCCCGCTTGGTAAAGGGAAATCAAATCCGCATATCCTTCCACCATCAGCGCATTGTCTTCTTGGCGAATTGAATCTTTCGCGTGGAATAATCCATACAAAACGCGACTTTTATTGTAGATGGGAGTTTCGGGTGAGTTGATGTACTTACCGGCGATGGTATCGTCCTCACGCATCTTGCGCGCACCAAAACCGATAACGCGTCCTTGCGTTGAAATAATTGGAAACATCGCTCGCCCGCGGAAATAATCGTATAACGAACCATCGTCCCGCACTCGTGCAAGTCCGACCTTAGCAACATCTTCTATTTTAAAACCTTCTGCCTGTGCTTTAAGCACAAGCGCATCCCACGAGTTCAACGAATAGCCAAGTCCAAAAGTGCGTATGGTTTCATCCGTAAATCCACGCTTGTAGAAATACTGAAGCGCCTCTTTGCCTTCGTCCGATTCGGTGAGATTTTTAAAGAAGTGCATTCCAGCAAATCGGCAAATTGCATAGTAATTTTCAAATTCCGTTTGCTCTTCGGTCATCGGTTTGCTTTCTTCCGGAATGATAATACCGGACTTCGAAGCAAGTGACCGCACAGCTTCTACAAACGAAATCTTATCCATCTCCATTAAAAAAGTAAAGATGTTTCCGCCCTTGCCGCAGCCAAAGCAATGGTACATCTGCTTCTCTGCGCTCACTGTGAACGATGGTGTCTTTTCTGTATGGAATGGACACAATCCGAGATAATTCTTGCCGCGCTTTTTCAGGTGGACATACGCAGAGATTACTTCTACGATGTCGGCGGAGTTTCGTACTTCATCAATTTTATCATCTGAGATACGCATTGCGGAAGAAATCTACCCAAATATGTGTGTACAAGCAAGATTTCAAAAAGCATGGCAGAGTCCATCTCTTAGATGGACATTAAACTTCTCTTGCCTAACGGGCATGTTATATTATATTATTCGCATATGATCCAGAGCCGATTGATATGAGCCAGATTGTACCGGGAGGTAGCTCAGATTCAACAGTCACCGGATTGATAGTGCAGGAATTAGATGCCTTAAAAATGTGATATTTCAGTAGAGAACCTGGGATTACCTTCCAATCACAGATTCATATTTTGATCTTACCTCACAAAATTTTGACTTTCGCTGTCGGACTTTGATTGGGATTCAGAATCGACAGAACAGTTTAGATAGATTTATCCCTATGAATGGCTTCTTATGCATTTCCGCTAAACCATTGCACAGAAATGATTGCGATTGCTGCTACGCACCTACGTACTTTTACTGTTCTCACATCAGAAAATCAGATTATATATAAAGGGGAACGAGCTAAGGTGCTTACTCCCCATACTTCAGGATATCATTTATTAAATATGAACAGCAACCTTCAATATCACGTTCCGACGTTCTTCATAACTGGCAGCGCTGAAGTACGCTCCTTTAATCAAATGATCATGATCCAGGAGATTGGTGATATAGATGGATGGCTGAAGCGTTGCGCCTCCTTCTAAATGGAATGTATATCCTCCACCGACATTCACAATCCACGATGGAGTTGTATGCTGTGGTGTGTTAAAATCAAACAATCTTGTTTGATATGGCACACCATTTGGATTTCCATTGGTAAGTCCTGAACCATAGATCGCAACAAGGTTGGCAAACCAATCCTTCGGCTGATAATTAAATCCTGCAACGATGGACAATCGTTGATCGTGATCGAGATCAGTCGCTGGCCCGTCATCACTAATATCGAGAAATCCGCCGCTGACGGTTCCTGTTCCATACGCATGAATAAGCGAAGCATTCATATATCCGGAAAACGGAATAACCGGATCGCTATAAGAAAGTCCAACTTCTATACCGGTTGTTCTCACCTGTTCAATATTGACAGGTGTCTTAATTGCAGACGATCCGACCGTCTGATCATCAACTCCCGGAGCAGAGTATTCATAGTACGCAGCAAGCTTGCTGTGCAATCCAAATGTGAAAAGGTGTGTGTACACCGCCTCATAAAAATCATCTCTTTCCGGGAACGTTGGCGCCTGCGCTGTGCTGACATTGATGGCAATGGATCTCAATCCTTCGATATTTGTCGGGACAAACATTTTTCCATAGTAGAGATAAGCGGTATTGTCTTCATCTATGAAAAAATTCCAGCGAATGCGGGGACTGACCTGATTTTGTAATGGAACATCGGGCGCAATGTGCTGATCGTAGCGAACGCCGAGTTCAAAGGATGTCCATTCCATCGGATGCAATTCAGTTTGAACAAATACTCCGAAATCCGATCCGCTGAAGTTTGTTACATATGGAGGGGCCTGGATTACCTGCTGAATCACGTGAAGTAAAATTCTCAGTTCCTGTTGTGCTGCTGAAGTTAAATCCTACCTTATAGGAAAATTGATGCGAGAGCCTGTTATCGTAGGTCGACCGGATGCCTAGCGTTGTGAAACTGCGATCTTCGGCAATTGTATAACTGTTGACCGTATCGCCTACAAATTGGAAATATGGTGGATCAATGGCACCGGGAGTATGTACTAATCCTCCTTCACGCGCATAAGCTCCAATAAAAAGATTTGATTCTTCGTTCGGTTCCGAATTGATTGCACGAAAATATGAGATTGTCTGAAAAGCGTTGGTCGTTTTTTGCATATCGGAAGCTATTTGTTCAGTAGAATCGTACGGCACTTCCGTATTGGTCCTTCCATAATTAAGATTGGCTGTTAAATAATCGATGTCGCTGAGAATATAATCGAACTTGCCATAGAGGAAATAATCCTGCCCGTGATCGTGAAAGAGATTCTCCACAGGCTGATCGATTCGACGATCTGTTTCTTGGCGCGAGCCTGAAATATAAAAACCAAGCATGCCGATATGATCGCTCAGCGATAGAGCCTCTCCGTTTGAATTAAGAGCGCGGAATGGCCCAACACGGGAACCGAGCGTATCGCCGCTCGACGTACTGCCGGAAGAGCCGGGTGAGAATGGCTGTGTACCGTTGAAGACAAAATAACTTCCGACAAATGTCGATGCATCGAGATGAAACGAACCGGTAGGGACTCTATTGTTAAGTTCGATGATAGCAGAGTTTTGTCCGCCGTATTCAGCAGCAAAACCTCCGTTGATGAATGTAGCCCGATCGATGGCCTTCGGATCAACAACTTCATTCAACCCGCCGAAGACTCCGAGCGGAACCGGAATACCGTCGACATAATATGTGAATTCCCCATGATGTCCACGTATATGCACCTCACCAGTTGGAGCACGCGCAGCACCCATCACATTTTCCTGAATCAAATTAGTCATTTGTGCGACCGGTGCAGGATGGTACGTCTCAGATTCAAATGTTTGATTGCCGGTATTAAGATTGATACTTGTGACAGTGAGCTCTCTTTGTCCTGTCACTTCGACTGCGTTTGTTGTATTTCCCGAAGCGTGAAGCATTATCTCCATTGATGTATGATTTTTGTCGATGAGCATTGAGTCCGAAAATGTCCGGTAACCGACAAACCATGCCTGGACCATATAAGCTCCTGGCTCAATGTCGATGAACCGCGCCTGACCGGCTGGGTTCGTTGCGGTTTCAGAGACAAATTTTCCATTTCTTGTGAGAACAATACGGGCAAGCTCTATAGGCACTTTTCCGTCTACATCATACACGCTTACTTTTAGGTGCACACCGCGGTCAGTGCCGCTAACAGCTGGTATGGGTAGGCCATTCAAAACGACGTCAGAAATATTTTTATTTTGTTGTGCATTGCTTCCTGTTATTTTCTGAGCCATAGAAGATATGAAGACAATACATAGCAATAGTAAAACAATAATAGAACGCATCTTTTTCTCCTCGATGAATTAATATTGAAGAACGCAGGAGAGATTTCCCCTGCATTCAAACACTTAAATAGTAAAGAGAATGATTAGCCGAGAAGAGAAGGAGGACCGCGTCGTGATAAAGATCCGAAGAGATGGGTTTGAAGAGATAGAACCAGTGGAAGAATTTGCGTTTTACCGACAATCTGAAGTTGGCCGTTATCAAATGAGTCTTGATTAGGAGCGGTTACACTATGATGAGAGAGACAGATTGGGCAATCAGAATGTTCCGATAATGGAATATGCTTGCAATGATCAGCGTTTTCGTGCGGAAATACCTGCTGTTGCTGTGAACTTGAGCAAAAGAATATGTCACTGTGAAATATGGAATGGAACCCGAAGCCTAGTAGATGACTTAGAATAAGAAAAGTAGCGAGTATTTTAATTCTTCTTGGGACTATCATCATAAGATAAACTCGATATTATAATAACGATAAATATGGGCATAAGTTCCAAAGGAATGGAAAATATCCAATTCAAAGATTTTCATTTAGACCCTACAGAGTGTCATCGACTTATTTTAATCGCGTTCTGGTATATGGGAATAGACAGCACTGGCTTCCGGTGCATTCTCGTACCCTCTTATGCCCATTTCTGGAATATCGAGCCCTTCAATCTCAACCTCCGCCGATACGCGGATACCAAACAGTTTATCAGAGATTTTGAAGAACAGGTACATCGTTGTAAACACAAAAACGATGCATGTAGAGCCTCCTATGAGTTGTGCGACAAATTGATAAGGATCTCCATAGAAAAGTCCTCGCACGGTTCCGGCAACACCATTCCATCCATCGCCATACATGTCGTCAGCAAATAAACCAAGCGCAAGCACACCCCAAAATCCGTTGACACCATGCACTGCAATTGCTCCTACCGGATCATCGATACGAAGTTTTTGGTCAATAAAAAAAGCAGCAACTACGACCAGTACTCCAGATATAGCACCTATGATGAACGCTGAGGTTGCATTCACAAATGCACACGGAGCTGTAATCGCAACAAGGCCAGCAAGCATACCATTCGCCATCATGCTGGGATCAGGTTTTTTGTATTTGAGCCACATATACAACGTTGCTGCGAGAGCACCACTTGCAGAGGCAATCATAGTGTTTGTTGCGATGACTGCAATACGAAGATCGTTTCCTGCAAGTGTGGATCCGGGATTAAAACCAAACCAACCGAACGCAAGGATAAGGGTACCAACGATAGCCATCGGGATATTATGTCCGGGAATGGCATTCGATGAACCGTTTTTGTTATATTTCCCGATGCGTGGTCCGAGCACCATCGCCCCCGCAAGCGATGCGACGCCACCGACCATATGAACGACGGACGATCCAGCAAAATCTACATGTCCATGTCCGAGCCCGAAATTCACTCCAAGTGCAGCTAACCAGCCGCCGCCCCAAACCCAATTACCGAAGATTGGATAAACGAACATCGAGATAAAGAATCCGAAAATTACAAATGAGATAAACTTCCACCGTTCCGACATTGCTCCGGTTGGAATTGTCGCTGCTGTATCCATAAAAACCATTTGAAAGAGGAAAAGCGCAAACACACCGACATCATAAACAGAACTGTTAAGAAAGAACCCGTTTGTACCAAAGAGCCCGAACGTTTTTCCAAAGAGCGAGATGGTAAACTCGCCTGTTAATCCTGGCGTTCCACCAAGTGAAGCGACGGCTCCAACGCCACCAAACATCAAAGCGAAGCCACAAATGTAAAAACCGGTAACACCGATCGCATAAATAAAGATATTCATACACATTGTATGAGCGACGTTTTTTGCCCGTGTAAAACCGGTTTCGACCATAGCGAACCCCGTCTGCATAAACATCACAAGAAAACCGGCTATGAGCGTCCATACAAAGTTGACGGCGATACGATTATGACCGACAGCGTTTCCAATCTCGGTAATAGTTGGCTCACCTGGTTTAGCGGCCGGAACATCGGAAATAGTTCCGGTAGTACCGCCGTTAGGATCTGGGGTATTTCCTGCGTATGCACTTAATGTCACATTAAGTAGCATCAATGCAAAGGCAAATAGTGGAAGGTATTTTTTATATTTTGAAAGATATTGCATAAGTATTTCCTTTTATATGTTTGAGTTATAAATAATTTCATATAAGTTTTGCGCGAACCATTATTTTGATCTCGGCACAAATCATATATTAATATCCAATTGCGTCGTGAATGTGCTCGGAAGTGCGTTGTTGTTGAAAATGTCCCGTGCGAATATCACGCTGACATTTTTTGAGAATGACCATGCAAATCCAATATTCAATGCACCAAAGCCACTTTTTCCACCTTGATAATCGACGGCAACCCAAAGGTTCTCGCTGATTTCTGTAATTTGTCTATCCCAAGAGAGCAATACTCCCGTATTGTCTGCGTTGCCATTTTGATCGAAAAGAAGTGTGCTGTTTCCAGAATAATATCCTATAGATAATCGTCCAACGACCGGCAGGGTTTTGGCAACCACTCCGTAGAGTATATTATAGTCTGTTACATTCTTTTGCAGACCAAAATCAAATCCACCCGCAGCAATTGCGGGAGCCCAATCTGTAAGCGTTCCTTCCGGAATACCGATTTTCGCATTGAAGGATAAAGGTGAAAGTTGCGGAACGAAAAAGTCAACACCAACCTCAACCTGAATAGCGGTAAAGGGCAATACTCCTACAGTCATGCCAATGTCCGTAGGAAATGCCTTCAGGCTCTGTGGTGTTCCGTTCTTGTAATCATAAAAATAATTATCTATACCAAGATGCCAGACTTTAAATGATTGTATATCTGTCGACGGTATCCAGATTTGGGTGGAAGGAGTCGCAAAACCATTGAAGCTTCCACAGCAAACCAGTACAAGTATTGATATTATTAATTTGAATTTCGATTTCATTACATTTCTCCAATATTTAAGTAATAGGCTAAAGTACAGAGTCGCCTGATTCTTCTGTTCGTATTCTTATCGCTTCGTCGATTGTTGAAATAAATATCTTCCCATCGCCAACTTTACCAGTTTGCCCTTTCTTAATTATGACAGAAACCGCGGTTTGTACGAGATTATCGACCATGACAATCTCTAGTTTTACCTTTGGGATAAATTCGATATTATATTCTGCCCCACGATAGGATTCTATATGTCCTTTTTGCCTTCCGTACCCCTGCACCTCTGTTACCGTCATTCCTTTAACACCAGATTCCAATAATGCTTCGCGGATATCTTCCATTTTATGCGGCCGGATGATTGCTTCTATTTTTTTCATAATGCTCCTATTATATTTGTGAAATGAACGGGATATATCAGAACAACCTTACTTATTAATTATATTATGTGATACTACCTTATATAATAATATAATATCTCATATAGTCAATAGTTATTAATGATTATTATAAATTATTCTTCATTAATACAAGTTCACTCGGGCTTTTATCTTGATTTTCCAAGGTCTATTAAAATTCATTTTCCCCTATCACCACAGGATCGTTCTATGAGTAAATCATAAGAATTGTGCTGCTCAGTACAAAGGCAAAGTGGGAAGAACAAAAAGAATTAGAGTTGTAGTAGACTGCGCGGCAAATTAACAGAAACAATCTTCTTGTTGCCTCCGTCCTTTCCATCCCGTACATTGAAACTCACGAACATCAATCAACGTATTCAGGGAAATAATTCATTATGTCTCAACTAATTCAAGGTGATGAAATGCATCCATTTGCAAAATTCGCGTTACCACTTCTCGGTCTGGCATTTTTAACACCAGGTACCTCTCTGCCGCAGGAACGCGATCGCAATAAAATTGCCGACCAGTATAAATGGAACCTTGCCGACCTCTATCCATCCGATGCAGCGTGGAAAGAAGCTAAGCAACGGCTTACAGAGGCCAACCCAGCAGCTGAAAGAAGCGTTTCAATTCCTGCGCTAAAAAAATATAAAGGAACATTAGGTTCATCTGCTCAGCAGTTGCTTGAGTGTCTTGATCTCGTCACAGAACTTAATAAAGAATTCGCCCGGCTTAATGCTTACGCCAGTATGAGTTTTGATCAGGATACGAAGGTACAATCGTATCTTGGAATGCAGCAGGAAATAAGTCAGCTTGGAACATCGTTCGGTGCACAAGCAGCATTTATCGAGCCCGAAATTCTCAAGTTCGATCCGGCGAAGGTACAAGGATTCTTGAAGAGCGAAAAGAAGCTTGAAATTTATCGCCATTATTTGGATGACCTACTTCGCCGCAAAGCTCATACAGGCACCGAGGGTGAAGAAAAGATTATTGCAGATGCAGGATTGATGTCTGGTGAACCCTATAATATCCACAGTATCTTCGCTAATGCCGATTTTCCCTATCCAGAAATTACGCTGAGCGATGGGAAGACCGTCAAGCTTGATGCGGCAGGATTTTCTCTCCAGCGAACCTCCGCAAATCGTGAGGACCGCAAGAAAGTCTTTACAGCATTCATGGGCAGACTAAATGATTACCGGCGTACATATGGCACACAGTTGAATGCGCAAGTAAAGACGGAACTTTTCTATAAGAATGCGAGGAAATACAATTCGTGTCTTGAAAGTGCACTCGATGCCAGCAACATCCCAACACAGGTTTATTACAGTCTGGTAGATAATGTCAATAAGAACCTTAGCACCTTCCATCGCTATTTGAAACTGCGACAAAGAATTCTTGGCGTCGATACGTTACATTATTATGATCTCTATGCGCCGCTGTTAAAAGATGTCGATCTCAAATACACATACGAAGAATCGCAAAAGCATATTCTTGCAGCATTGAAACCGTTAGGTTCGGATTATACCGATGTTCTTAAAAAGGGATTCGCGGAACGCTGGTTGGACGTCTATCCGACCGAAGGCAAACGTTCCGGTGCGTACTCCAACGGTTCCGCTTATGATGTACATCCGTATATGCTGTTGAACTACAACGGCAAGTACGATGACATGAGTACCGTTGCGCACGAATTCGGACACTCGATGCAAAGCTATCTTTCCAATAAAAATCAACCATATGCAACGTCGCAATATCCGATTTTCGTTGCGGAAGTCGCTTCCACATTTAACGAAGCGTTGTTGATCGATTACATGCTGAAGCAAATCAAAGACGATGATGTCCGGCTCTCGCTGCTCGGCAGTTATCTAGAGGGCATCAAGGGAACCGTCTTCCGGCAAACGCAGTTCGCGGAGTTTGAACTTCGCATTCACGAAATGGCAGAAAAGGGTGAACCACTCACCGGCGATGTTTTGAATAAAGTCTATGATGAAATCGTCAAAAAATATTACGGGCATGACAAAAACATTTGCATAGTTGACGACGAAATAAAAGCCGAGTGGATGTACATCCCACACTTTTATTACAACTTCTATGTTTACCAATATGCAACATCATTTACAGCATCGGCAGCATTATCAGAACGAACAATTGCCGGCGATAAAACTTCCACAGAGAAGTACATTAAGTTCCTCTCTTCCGGCGGATCCGATTATCCAATTGAATTGTTGAAAAAAGCCGGTGTCGATATGACGACCTCCGAGCCATTCGATCTAACAATGATAAAAATGAACCGCGTAATGGATGAGATGGAGAAAATACTAGATAAGAAGTAGGCATTTAATAAGTATAGTGCAACCTTCGAGATGACTGCAATGGAAGGGATTGAAAAGTCAAAAGGAAAAAGTCAAACACCTAAGACCATTTTATGTACCGATCTGAAAGCACGATGCTATAATTTCTCTGCGGCAATCATCCGATTCGTGGATAAACTTTAGGTGCGAAGGTTGCACTATTATTGATCAACTCATTCGTTCATCAACTTCAATTGGTGCCAATATCATCGAGGCAAAATCCGCCAGTTCAAAGAAGGACTTTATACGATTCTATGAGTACGCATTGAAATCTGCAAATGAGACCAATTACTGGCTTGCATTGTTGCGGGATGCGCTTGGAGTTGATAAAGGAATCATCCACACTTATTTACAGGAAGTTATCGAGTTATCAAAAATCATTGCTGCCTGCATCTTAAAGCTCAAGCGGCGGTCAGTTTGACTTTTGACTTCTAACTTTTACTTTTTCTATGTCCATAGCTTATCGTTAGATATGAATGCAAAAGCAATAAATTCTGCCTCATTTCCCCATATTGCTGTCATTGTTCTCGCCGCTGGTGCATCGACTCGACTCGGCACACCAAAGCAACTTCTAAAATACAATGGGATTACACTTCTTCGCAAAACAATCGAGACGGCTTTGCTGTCTAAGGTGAAATCCGTTTATGTTGTCTTTGGATGCGAGGCAGAGAAAATGAAAGTGGAAGTTTCAGATTTATCGGTAGATGTTGTCGTAAATCCGAATTGGCAGCGCGGAATTAGTACATCTATTCGCTCAGGCATACAATCGCTTGAACCAAACATCGACGCAGCAATCATCGTTCTTTGCGATCAGCCAAAGTTATCAACGGACATTCTGAACACACTTATCGATACATATACTTCAACACGAGCATCCATAATCACCTGCAAATACGCGGGGACAGTTGGCGTACCTGCATTGTTCGACCGTCGCATTTTTCCCGAATTGTTATCGCTTGAAGGCAATCTTGGCGCAAAAAAAATAATTGAGTGGTACATGAAAGAAAGAATTGAGATTGATTTTTTAGGCGGAGAGATAGATATTGATACCATTGCCGACCAAAAACAAATTAGTTGAATAGCGTACTTTAAGAAAGAATAACTGGATATGTTCATTGGTCACTTCGCTGTTGGACTTGGAGCAAAAAAAGTTGCATCTCAGGTAAATCTCGGGACACTGTTCTTTGCAGCTCAATTTCTCGATTTACTCTGGCCAATCTTTTTAATTCTTGGTATTGAACATGCCCGAATAGCTCCCGGTAATACTGCCTTCACTCCATTCGATTTTTATGATTACCCATTCTCGCACAGTTTATTAATGAGCTTTGGATGGGCAGCTCTTTTCGGAGGAATATATTATTATGTGAAAAGGAATTTCCGTAATTCGATCATTGTTAGCTGTGCTGTTTTTAGCCATTGGCTGCTTGATTTTATCTCGCACAAACCCGATCTTCCAATTGCTCCAGGTATTCATATTGTTCTGGGGCTTGGACTATGGAATTCTATTATCGGCACTATATTTGTCGAAGGATCTCTCTTCATCGGTGCAGTCTACATTTATTTTAGAACAACAAAATCGATTGATCGTGTCGGAAATTATGCCTTTTGGGGATTGATTGCAATGCTTCTGATTTCCTACATCGCAAACATTATATCGCCGCCACCACCGAATATAATAGCAGTCGCATATGCAGGACTCGCTCAATGGCTCTTCATCGTTTGGGCATATTGGATTGACCGGCACAGGACTTGGCATGACTGAGCACATTCGTATCGAACATAAAAAGTTGATTCTACAGGTTGAAGAAGCACTTCAAGAAGTTGGCGTCACGCCGCACATCGCTCGCATCGAAGCGGAGATTATGACGGAATCGGACCTTATGGGAGTTCCTTCACATGGAGTCCGTATGCTGCCTGCCTTATTGAAGGGAATTCAGAAAGGCAAAGCTACGGCAAATCCGAATATTAGAATTGTGAAGGAGCATAAAGCAACATGCATAATTGATGGTGATAACGGCCCCGGTCGCTTCGTATCACTTCATGCAATGGGCATCGCGATTGAGCGTGCGAAGGAATTCGGTATCGGTGCTTGTAGCGCGATAAATGTAACTCACTGGGGGCGTGCATTCGCGTATACGTATAGAGCCGCTCAAGACAACACAATTGGTATCTGCACAACGAACGCAATTCCAAATACCTTGGGCTGGAATTCCACAAAACCATTATTAGGCAATAACCCCCTTAGTATCGGTGTACCTCGATATGGTCAAGATCCTATTGTTCTCGATATTGCAATGAGTCAAGCGGCTCATGGAAAAATAGCAACATATGCCCGCGAAGGAAAAGAAGTACCGTTAGGCTGGGGATTGGATTCCGATGGTAAGTCCACAAAAAATCCAAATGAAATATTGAAAAGCTTTCGGCTTCTCCCGTTTGGCGGCCATAAAGGTACAGGACTTGCTATTATGATGGAGCTTCTGACCGGAGCTCTTGCTGGAAGTAAGCTCTCGCACGAAGTTCTCCAAATTGAACGAGGCGCTCTCAACCCCGAGACTACCAAGTTGTTTATAGCATTGGACGTAAGTTCATTCGGTTCGCTTGAAGCTATGGGAACAAAGATCGAACAATTTGCTCACTGGCTTCATGAAACAGAACCGGACATTCACATCACTTTACCGGGAGATAGGAGCTGGCAAGCACGACGAGAGAATTTGCAGCATGGAATTCCCATTCACCCCGACATAGCAACTGAACTAAGAAAAATTGGTTTAAACCTCTAAAACATTTTAAAAGGAGATTTATTATGTATCGCACAATTCAAGATTTTTTGACTGATTGGACTCAAGAGAATGATTCTACACTCAAAGTTTTTAAGAATCTCACCGATGCCTCGCTCAAACAGAACGTATCGTCGGAAGGTCGCTCACTGGGTCATCTGGCATGGCACATTGTTCTAACACTTGGTGAGATGGGAGATAAAGCCGGACTGAAGGTCATTGCACCACCTGAAGATGCACCTGATCCGGACAAGGCATTGGAAATCATTGCAGCATACGAGAAAGCAGGAGCATCGCTTGCGGTAGAGGTGAAAAAGTGGAATGATGGAATGTTACCAGAGGAAATCGATATGTATGGACAAAAATGGACACGCGCTGCTGCACTCGCATCGATCATAAAACATCAGATACATCACAGAGCACAGATGACGGTGCTTATGCGGCAGGCAGGACTTAAAGTTCCTGGTGTCTATGGGCCATCTCGTGAAGAGTGGTCGCAATTTGGCATGCCGCCGCAGAAATAATCCTGATTAAACATAGCAGGTTTTCAAACCTGTGATGTTCTCTGAAAGTCGTCTTAAAGAATTATATTTTTTATGTTTGTCCTCTTCCCCTCCTCATTTTGGGAGGGGAAGCGCGAAACACAATGTCGTGCACTTAGTTCTATTGGATTCAATCTTCATCGGTATATAAAATGGCTTTGTGTAATATCAGTCATGCTACATTTTTGGAATGAAATGCAGATTTCCCCCACCACTTACCGATTTCTCCTCGCCGCTCGCCGAAATCGTCGAAACTTCCTTCTCAATTCTATGTATCATTATATGGAACAAAATTAAAGACATTCACGGACACCTTGGTGTTGATTTTTTTTCTCATAGACGGTGTTGCTTTGATGCTGGAAATAGTTGGACTTTAAAAAAGGGTAACTTTTAAAAATGAAAAAAATGAGTAGATGGGGTATTGGACCAATCTTTGCCGCTTTGTCAATTATGTATGGATTGATAATGACTGTAATAAGTCGATATTATCATCTATTATTTAAAATAGAATTCATTCAAGAGTATATATTGTTCCTTGCCGGCATAATTCTTATCGTCATTGGTATCCCATTTTATATTATTTCTGCAAGAGTGGTAATGAAAGCATACAATGCTGATGAGCTTATTACAGGAAGCATTTATAGATTCTGCCGTCATCCTTTATATGCATCTTGGGTGATATTTATTGTGCCAGGCATAGTTTTATTGATTAACAGTTGGATTGCTTTAACCGTACCTATATTTATGTACATCTTATTATGTATTCTAGTTAAAAAAGAAGAACTATATTTAGAAAATAGATTTGGGACAGAATATTTAAAATATAAAAATAAGGTTCCTTGCATATTGCCCTATGGTCTATTTTTTAAAAAATAAATATGGGATATAACATTGCCGGACTACGATCCGGCACCGGCCGATAAACTCTCGGATGGTTTCATTTAAGGAGAATTATTATGGAACAAGACAAACGACATTATTATGGTCATCTCGGTATCGGACTTTTCCTACTGTTTGCCGGTATTGCATTGATGCTGGATAAATTTGATATTTTTAATGCAGGGCCAGTTTGGCACTACTGGCCAATAATTATAATTGCCGTCGGATTGGGAAAATTGCTGGATGCACAGTTTGCATGGGAATACCGAAAAGCTTGCTCGACACTTTTTATTGGAGCATGGTTCTTCATATCAGAATTGCATATATTCGGATTAGATTATCACAACTCATGGCCAATCCTGCTTATAGGTGCTGGCATAGGCATGTTATGGAAATCTGCATACCCTTCACATTTTAGGTTTGCTAAGGATCACTGCAATGGAAACTAGACAAAATTCATTTTATGCTCCAAGGCTTGTGTTAGGGCTGGGGATTATTCTTATTGGCATTCTCTTCCTACTCGGCAACATGGACATAATTGATCCGCATGACTATCTGCAGTATTGGCCGGTAATAATTATGATTATCGGAATAGCGTACCTAATTCAATGTCAACATGGTCCCGGACGAATTTGGGGCACCATTCTGACTTTTATCGGCGCTGCGATGTTGATGGATCGATTGTACTTTATTCGTTTCAGTTTATGGGATTACTGGCCTCTCATTCTTGTGATTACAGGAATTATGATGATTGTAAGGGCGTCTTCACATCGTCACCGCATGGCTTTTTCGGAGGCTGAAACTAACGACGCAAATTCCTTTATCAAAGCCGTCGCTATTATGGGTGGATTCAAACGAATTAACAACTCTCAAGATTTTAAGGGTGGAGAATTCACTGCTATTATGGGTGGAATCGAACTTGATCTGCGAGATGCCTCTATTAAAGGAGAAGCTAATATCGATGTCTTTACATTGATGGGTGGTATGTCTATGCGTATTCCGGAAGATTGGCTTGTCATCATTGATGTATCTCCTTTTATGGGTGGATATGATGACAAAACTCGTCATCCGATAGAAAACACAAAACGCCTCCTTATTAGAGGAACAACAATTATGGGCGGCATCGAGATTAAAAACTAACTGTGCATCCAATTCTTTCCAACAGGCGGACGCTCGCCCTCTATCTTACCATTTGGTTGTCTATCGGACTGCTGATTGAGATACCATTTATATTCTCATATAAAAGTCAGTGGGCGGCGTTCTTGTTATCCGACATACCATTGAATATTTTCTTTGCATTCATCTGCCTTTCTTCATATTACTTGTGCAGAATTTTTCCCGTCAAAACCACACAATGGTATAATCTACTTTCTATGTTCGTCGTAGCCGCTTGTATTGCCGCTGGCATTGAACTCGTTATCGGATACGGCTGGGTACATTTAGTAGATTCTTTAAAAATTGCCTCATCCATATCACCGCTTTATGAACCTTGGATTGCTGGAATTTTTAGTACACTTGTGCTAATCTTTCTCCTTATCGCATCCATGCATTATGTTATAATCGGATTCGAACGATCCAATGAATCTGAGCGGCAAACTTTTGAATTGAGATTGCTCGCGCAAGATGCGGAACTTCGCGCACTTCGTGCTCAAATCGATCCACATTTTCTTTTCAATAGTCTCAATTCAATCAGCGCTTTAACTACAAACGACCCCGCCAAAGCCCGGACAATGACGCTGATGCTTGCAGATTTTTTTAGGAAGAGTCTCGAGCTTGGAGCTCGCAGCAACATTCCTCTCAATGACGAGCTGGCGCTCGCTTTCGAATTCCTTACCATCGAGCAGGTAAGGTTTGGAGCTCGTTTAAAAGTTGAACAAGATATTAAAGAAGAATGCCAGAAAGTTATGGTACCGCCTCTTATTCTCCAGCCGCTTGTCGAGAATGCTGTTCGTCATGGCATTGCCCATTTAGTGAATGGCGGAACAATTCGGATTCATTGTGAAAGGCACGGTGACCGGCTTGTCATTCAAATCGAGAATCCTGTCGATCTTGACCGACCACACCGCAAAGGAAGTGGACTTGGATTGAAGAATGTCCGTTCGCGCCTCGACACGTTTTACGGTAATGAAGCTCGAGTGGATGTTGAGGAAACCAATGAGTATTTTCAAGTAAAGCTTTCATTTCCTATTCACAGGCAGTAAACCATGTCATCAAAAAACAGTATCCGCACAATCATCGTTGATGACGAAGAACCGGCACGGCTCGTTCTGCGAGAATTTCTTTCTGCTCACGAGGAAATCAAAATAGTTGCTGAATGTTCCAACGGCTTTGATGCCGTCAAAGCTATTACCGAATCCAAACCTGATCTCGTTATACTCGATATCCAAATGCCAAAGCTGAACGGTTTTGAAGTACTGGAGCTTGTTGACCAACCGCCTTCTATTATTTTTGCAACTGCGTACAACCTGTATGCTGTAAAAGCTTTTGAAGTACACGCTGTGGATTATCTCCTTAAACCATTCAGTAAAGGACGTTTGACAGAGGCACTGGAGCATGCTAAAAAGCAAATTAAGAAGAACATATCTATCCCCATTCAAGATATCGCTTCTTCCGCGGGGATGAAGTCTTTGCCGATAGAAAGAATTCTGGTGAAAGATGGTTCCAAGGTGCATGTCATTCCAGTAGATAAAATAGATTACATCGAAGCGCAGGATGATTACGTAGCAATCAAATCAGACGGCAAAACACATTTGAAGCAGGAACGCATGGCAGAATTAGAAAAAGAACTAGACAAATCTAAATTCGTCAGAGTCCACCGCTCATATATTTTAAACCTTGAACGCATCGCCCGCATCGAGCTTTACGCAAAAGACAGCCGCATGGCAATTCTGAAAGACGGAACAAAACTTCTAATCAGCCGTGCTGGATATGATAAATTAAAGACGATGCTGTAGCTGTCCTACAATATCTTCTCCACAATTTTCACGGCTTCGCGTACGCATTGTACACAAACTTTTTCGTGAAGGTTATTGTCTGTAAAATATTTGCTGCCTTCGGGGGTTGTTAAATCGCATTGGAGTAAATCTCGGCAGGTTGTTGCACCGAATATTTCTTTGAACGTAGTATTGAACTCGCGCACAAGCGTATAGGTTTTATCGCGCTTTTCAGTTCCTTCATCACCTAAAGTTTTTCCATGTTTTAAACCAATCGCCATAAACGCACCAGTAACAGCGCCGCAAGTTTCTTGCAAGCGTCCCATACCGGAACCGAATCCACCGGCGATTTTGAGCGCAGTCACTTCATCTAATCCGCGCTCTTTTGCAAAAACAACAAACACGGATTGCGCGCAATTAAATCCATTCTTAAAATATTCCAATGCCTGTTCTTCTTTTTTCATTAATAACTCCTTTTACGGTTCACCGTATAATTACAGATTAATTTAGGAAACATCAAGCGCTTGCACTTATGAGAGTTTTTGCTCAGATTCTTAATTAAGACCTGCACTTCTCAATAAAGGAGACAATTATGAAGAAACTATTTTTGATTATTGCGTTGTATTTCATTTTTCCAATCGGAATTCTTGTGGCACAAGAGACAAAAGATGAAGCATCCTTGCTTATGCAGCTCGACCGCGATGTTAATAAAGCCCCTGCTGAAAAAGGCATCGATGGCTGGGTCGCATATTTCGCACCAAATGGTTCTATGCTTGGATATACCAAACAGCCAACAACGGGAAGTGTTAAAATTAGCACTATCCCTAAAGAAATAATATGGTATAACCAGCCAATTGATTGGAAAGTTGTTGGCAATTCGTTTACCATTAATGCCGGAAAAGGGTCAAGATTATTTATTGATCCTCAGCACGACATTTATGCAATTACGGCGCCAATGGCACTGTTTGTTCCGGATAGCAATTTTCTATTTAGCTGCAAAGTAAGCGTCGCCTTTAAAACGGTGTTTGATGCTGGTGTCCTTGTTATATATGGCAGTAACAACCAATGGGCTAAATTATGTTTTGAGTATTCACCGCAACACAAACCCATGATCGTCTCTGTTGTTAACAACAAGATTTCTGATGATTGTAATCATATCGCTATTCAGGAAAACAATGTATTTATAAGAATTGCAGGAATGGGTAATGGTTCTTATGCTTTTCATTATTCATTCGATGGTAAATACTGGAATCTTGCCCGATATTTTTGTCTTGATCAAAAAGAGAGCCTCAAAATTGGTTTTTTGTCTCAATCGCCTAAAGGAGAATCATGTGAAAGTACCTTCTCGGAAATTAAATATTCGATCAAAAAATTAATCGATTTTAGGAACGGAGATTAGTTTCAGAAATTATATTACCCGTCGTTCGGTTGAGGTTTAAGTTATAGTCGTCATACTAAAGGGATAATCCTTGGGCGGCATGAAATCTCTGCACTTGGAACGCGTCCTCGTAAAAGACAGTTCTAAAGTTCATGTTATTTCAGTTGAGAAGATTGACTACATCGAAACATATGATGATTATATTACCATCAAGACAAAGGGCAAAACGCATCTGAACAGGGAACGAATGGCAATTCTGAAAGATGGAACTAAATTTCTTATTAGTCGCGCCCGATATGATAAGTTAAAAGGATTATTATAACAGGAACTTCCGACTTTCGGCATCAATCTTCTCGCTATAATGTCTTTGGAAAAAGAATCTTTGAACACATTCCCGATTACTTCTCTATTGTAGCAATCGTTTTTTTATTATTGCTCTTTCTATTTTTTTTATAGAGATTTGATGAACCATACTAACAAATCAGGTAAATGTATGAAAATGTATATTTGCATATTTGTGTTCATGAGTCTTTTTTCCGCATTTGCTATGGGGCAAGAAAAAGTGGACGAAGCCTCCTTGCTTATGCAACTCGATCATGATTTTGATAAAGCCACTGCCGAGAAAGGCATCGATGGCTGGGTTGCATATTTCGCGCCGAACGGCTCAATGTTAAGCGATACAAGCAAACCGACGACGGGTCTTGTCGAAATCCGTGCCCAGATGGAACCTATTTTTAAAGATTCTACTTTAACTCTCCGCTGGCATCCTACAAAAGGTGAAATGATGATCCCTGGAGTTATTGGATATACTGTAGGCAGATGGGAAAGAATGTGGAGGAATAAAGAAGGCAAATGGATGAAATCCACCGGCACGTACTCGACTACCTGGAAAAAACAACCGGATAGTTCTTGGAAGATCATACTTGATTCCGGTGTTTCAGATGGATCGCCTGTAGAAGTGAAATGAAAAATTCAAAACTATAAGAATGAAAAATGGATAAAGAGCCTTTTGGCGGAATGGATCCTGAAGAATTTCGTAAGATCGGAAAAGAAGTAGTCGACTGGATTACCGATTATCTGAAGAACGCAGAAAAATACCCGGTATTCTCGCAAGCAAAACCAGACGATATAAAAAGACAATTACCCGCGGCACCGCCTGCATCACCGGAGAAAATGGAAACAATTCTCGCAGACTTTAATCGCATCATACTTCCTGGCATTACGCACTGGAATCATCCCGGCTTCCTCGCATATTTTGCCAACACTGCTTCGGCACCAGGAATTTTAGCAGAGATGCTTGCCACCGCATTAAATGTGAACGGAATGCTATGGCGAACCTCTCCTTCTGCTACAGAGTTGGAAGAACTAGTGACTGATTGGCTAAGGCAAATGCTTGGACTGCCGGCGGAGTTTCACGGTGTAATTATAGACACTGCATCCGTCTCTTCGCTTGTTGCACTGACAGCAGCGCGTGAAGCAGTGCATAAGCGAGTGCGTGAGCAAGGTTTATCCGGACGGACAGATTTGCCGCGGCTTCGTTTGTACTGTTCAGAACATGCGCATTCTTCTATTGAAAAAGCCGCTATAATACTTGGTATCGGGCAAGAAAGTGTGTGCAAGATTTCGTCCGATGCAGAATTCAGAATGAATGCGAAAGCACTCGCTGCCGCCATCGAGGAAGACAGGAGAAACGGATGGCTTCCCTTTGCTGTCGTCGCAACTGTTGGAACAACTTCCACTACAAGTATTGATCCGATATCAGCAATTGCCGATATTTGTCAGAAAGAAAATATTTGGCTTCACGTAGATGGCGCATACGGCGGAACTGCGGCAATTGTTCCAGAAATGCGTTACGTTCTTGACGGCTGCGACCGTGCCGATTCCTTCGTCACAAACCCACACAAGTGGCTCTTCACACCGATGGATTGCAGTGTGCTCTTTACACAACACGTCGGTACACTGAAGCAAGCATTCAGTCTTGTTCCGGAGTATCTCAAAACCACCGATGGAGAAGTAAACAATTATATGGATTGGGGTGTCCAGCTTGGCCGCAGATTCCGCGCATTGAAACTATGGTTCATCATTCGTTCGTTTGGCGTTGATGGATTAGCATCGCGGCTTCGTGAACATTGCCGTCTAGCGCAGGAGTTTGCTTCTTGGGTAGATGCAGATAAAGATTTTGAACGGCTTGCGCCAGTTCCGTTTAGTGTTGTCTGTTTCCGTTATCATCCAAATGGAATTTCAGATGAAACAAAGCTCGAGCAATTCAATTCACAGATTATGGAACAAGTAAATGCAACAGGCGAGGCATTCCTTTCTCACACAAAATTGAACGGCCGCTACACTATCCGGATTGCTATTGGAAACCTTGCTACCGCTGAAAAGCATGTTGCACGCGTGTGGGAATTAGTAAAAAATGAAGTTGTTAAATTGAAATAATAAATAACTCCGTCACGGCAAGTGATATTCCCTCAAAATCTAGTCCTGTATGGCATTACAATGCGCTTGCGCTTCAGCAATCCTCTCCATAGATTATCCATAAGTCCTTCCATTCTTTCTTATAAAAAGGAGTGCTTATGAAACCCATTATTCTTTTTCTCCCTGTTCTCTTTTCGTTTGCATTGATATCCTGCTCAATAAATAACGACGAGAAAGATTTTCGTGCGTTCATTGAGCAGCATGTTAAAATCTATGCACCAAAATTTAAATTGATGAATCTTGCTGATTGGAATGCCAACGCAACCGGTGAAAAGAAATTTTACGAAGAGAAAGCTGCACTCGAGCTGGAGATCAGAAAAATCTATTCTAATAAGCAGGAATTTGAACAACTTAGGAAGTGGAAAGAGTCCGGGAATATCAAAGACTCACTTCTTCAACGTCAATTAATCATTCTCTTCAATAATTATATCACAAATCAAGTAGATACAACATTGATGCGAAAAATGGTGGAAAAAAGTTCGGCAATTGCAAATAAGTTTAACATCTTTCGTCCTGTCCTCAATGGCAAAGAGGTGGATGATAATACCATCGAAAATATTTTGAAGAATGAAAAGAACTCTGCCAAACGGAAAAGAGCATGGGAAGCAAGCAAAGAAGTTGGTAAAGCTGTTGCCCCTGACGTTATTGAATTAGTGAAACTGCGCAACGAAGCAGCACACCAGATGGGTTATAAAAATTATTATGAAATGTCTTTGGCAACAAACGAACAAACGGTTGACGAAATTGGTGCAATCTTCGATGAATTAAAAACTTTAACCGATGAGCCCTTCAAAAAACTGAAATCAGAGATTGATGCTGAACTGGCAAGAAAATACGGCATAAAACCATCACAAATGATGCCTTGGCATTATCAAGATCGGTTTTTCCAGGAAGCGCCGCAAATTGGTTCCATTGACCTTGACAAATATTTCAAAGGAAAGAAAGTTGATGAACTTGGGAGGACATTTTATGCCAACATCGGTATGCCAGTTGACGACATTCTTAAGAACAGCGACATCTTCGGACGAGAAGGAAAATACCAGCATGCATTTGAGAATGATATTGATCGCGAGGGAGATATCCGCGTTATGCTGAGTGTCGTCGATAATCTAAATTGGATGAGCACGATGCTGCATGAATTAGGACATGCCGTCTACAGTAAAAATGTCGCAAGCAATCTTCCGTTCCTGCTTCGTGTCGAAACACATACGTTTGTAACCGAAGCAATTGCAATGTTGATGGAACGGCAGCCAAGCAATGCCGATTGGTTACAAGCAATGGTTGGAATTCCTGATAGGGAAAAAGAAATGATCAGGAAGACCGGAGAAGAAAATTTACGTATGCATGCATTGATTTTTTGCCGATGGACGCAAGTGATGATGCATTTTGAGAAAGCGATGTATGAAAATCCAGATCAAGATTTGAACAAGCTCTGGTGGAATTTAGTCCAGCAATATCAAATGATTACGCCACCTGAAAAGCGGAATGCACCAGATTGGGCTTCAAAAATTCATTTAGTGCAGTATCCAGCGTACTATCATAATTATGAGCTTGGCGAATTGACTGCTTCACAGTTGCAGCATTATATCGCGAAAAATGTTTTGAAGCAAGAAAGTATTAAGGAAGTTTGCTTCGCGAATAAGCTGGAAGTCGGCACATACTTGAAAGAAAAGGTATTCGCACCAGGTGCCAGCTTGCGGTGGGATGCTTTAATAAAAGAGGCAACAGGCGAGCCACTGTCGGCTAAATTCTTTGCAAAAGAATATGTAAAGTGAAAATTCATTGAAACAATCAGACGAGATCACACGATCTCACCTGATCAATTTGAAGAGGTGTATTGTCCAACTAATGTCTAATCACTTATAAGGAGACTATCATGGAAGGGTTGTATATTATCATCGGCATCGTTATCGTCTTATTGTTCCTTTTTGGAATAAGAATTATCCGTCCAACGCATCGCGGATTGGTCGAACGGCTTGGAAAATATAGTCACTTTGCACACCCTGGATTTAACTGGATCATTCCTGGCATCGACAAGATGTATCAAGTTAACATTACCGAACAAATGGTTGACGCCGAACCGCAGGAAATAATTACAAACGACAATTTAAACGCTGTTGTAGATGCACAAGTATATTTTAAAGTGAAAGACGATGAACAAAGCGTCAAGAATTCGCAGTACAACGTTAATAATGTCAATTTCCAAATTGTGAATCTTGCGCGTACCACGCTCCGTAACATTATTGGTACGCTGACATTAAAATCAGCTAACAGTGAGCGCGGACGTATCAATGACGAACTTCATAAAATTCTAATTAAGGAGACGACGAATTGGGGCATCGACATTGTTCGTGCCGAGTTGAAACAAATTGATCCGCCAAAAGACGTACAGGAGACAATGAACAAGATCGTCAAGGCGGAAAATGAAAAACTTGCAGCAGTCGATTTCGCTACCGCTGCCGAAACTGCCGCAGACGGTAAGAAGCGCGCCGCTATCAAAGAGGCAGAAGGAATTCGTCAGGCAAGAATTCTTGCATCTGAGGGGGAAGCTGAAGCTATACGGTTAGTCAATGAAGCTGCAGAAAAATATTTTGTTGGTAATGCACAATTACTAAAAAGGCTTGAGACCGTTCAAGTTTCGTTGCAGAACAACGCAAAAATTGTTGTACCGGCAAATACAGAACTGGTCAATGTTATTGGTGAATTGGCAGGCGGTATTTTACCGCTGAAGAAAGAGAAGTAATAAGTATTAACATGCGAGGCACATCCAAAGTGCCTCGCACTGTGAAGTTTGAGGCAAATATGAATATCACGATACGCAACGTACAATTCCAGGATGCCGAGGATATCACCAGTATTATCCGAGAAGTCGGCTGGTTCGAACATTTGAAATCTGAATCTGCTCAAATAACAGCAGAACGTGTCCGTCAGCATATTTCCCTCTGTCTTGCGGATGACAGCCATTCTGCTTTCGTCGCGGAAAATGAAAAACATAAAGTCATCGGATATTCCTCCGTGCATTATCTTCCCTATTTTTTTCTACCCGGACCGGAAGGATATGTTTCTGAACTTTTTATTTCTGCAGAAGATCGCGGACAAGGTATTGGCAACGTATTACTGGAACAGGTTATTGCAGAAGCACGAAGACGTGGGTGTGCGCGCCTGTCACTGATTAACAGCCGCACTCGTGAATCATACCAGCGCAAGTTCTACGAACAGCACGGCTGGAACGAACGCACTGAAATAGCGGCATTTGTTTTACCGTTGATTTAAAGCACTACCACATCTTCAGTATAATTACACATTGCGCTTCAAGCAGCAAATTGTTAGCTTATTTCTATCTAAATTGCATTTTTGTATGTTGCTGAAGAACTTTTCAGGATATATTAGACAATGCTGAATACTGTACTTATAATAGATGATAATGCTGAATTCGTCACTTTGTTGCAAATGCAATTGAAAATAGAAGGATATGTAGTGACCTCAGCACTGGATCCGATCAAAGGTTGGAAAGAAATGGAACGATGTCAACCGGATATAATTCTCGTTGATTGGGAAATGCCGGAAATGAGCGGCATAGAATTAATAAAGCTCATTAAAGCTGATGATGTCCACCGCAGTCGCTATATCATAATGATTACAGGTCATTCTGGAACGAAGGACATCGTGCAAGGATTAGATGCAGGTGCAGATGATTATCTTCGCAAACCTTTTGAAACCGATGAATTGTTGGCACGGATTCGTTCGGGATTGCGTATCCGCTCGCTAGAGGAGCGCATTTCGGAAGAGACAAAACGATTAACTGCGCTGGAAATGGCACTCTCTGCCACAGATAAAATTGGCAATCCAATTGCTGCAGCAAAAATCTATCAACAATTGTTGATGAAAAATGCGGGTATCGCCAACCTTGCGGAAGTTCTGAATTCACTCAATATAATTGGCAATCTTTTAGATGAAGCTCTTAATCTTATCAATAAACTTCGTCCTATAGATTCGCTGAAATCGATTCCAGCATCGGACGGCAAAACGATGATCACCCCGGAATAACAATCCTGCAGAACAACATAAACATTAACATTTCTCGATGTCACATCAGTCTCTTAAATCCGGTTATGCCCAACTTGTTGATCGAATAAATCTTTTTCCTCAGTACGCCCCACCATCTAGTGTGTTAAATGAAATCCTGAAGATGCTTTTCAGTGAGCGTGAAGCAAAACTGGTATCTCTTTTACCGATCAAACCATTTACCGTTGAGAAAGCTGCACATATCTGGAAAACAGATTTTCCGGATGCCCAACGAGTACTTGACGAATTAGCAAGCCGTGCCATACTTCTTGATGTCGATGGAATCTATTCACTCCCTCCGCCAATGGCAGGCTTCTTCGAATTCTCAATGATGCGTATTAGAAGTGATGTTAACCAAAAAGTGTTGGCGGAGTTGTTCTATCAATATCTCAACGTTGAAGAGGATTTTATCAAAGCGTTGTTTGCGACAGGTACGACACAACTGGGACGTGCGTTTGTCCAAGAGCCAGTACTTTCAAGCGAGAATGCCCTGCATGTGTTGGATTATGAACGAGCGAGTGAGATCATCAGGACAGCGACACATATCGGTATTGGCACATGCTATTGCCGGCATAAAATGAGTCATCTTGGCAAAGAGTGCAAAGCACCGATGGAAATATGTATGAGTTTTAACTATACAGCCGCTTCATTGACAAAGCACGGTTATACGCGATCTATTTCCGCCATAGAGTGTCTAAAGTTGCTCGACACTGCGTATGAACTTAACCTCGTACAATTCGGAGAGAACAATCAGCGGCAGGTAAATTTCATTTGTAACTGCTGCGGATGCTGTTGCGAAGCGATGATCGCTGCACGAAAATTCGGGATTCTGCAACCAGTACATACAACCAACTTCCTTCCGCAAATTTCCGACGATAAGTGCAATGGATGCGGCAAATGCGTCAATGTTTGTCCCGTGGAGGCTATGACGCTTGTCTCCGCTAACAATCCACAAAAGCCGAAGATGAAGAAAGCAAAGCTCCTTGAAGATATCTGTCTTGGCTGTGGTGTTTGTGTTCATAGTTGTTCAATCGGCGGTCTTTCATTGAAATCCCGAAAAGAACGTGTGATTACGCCGATTAATGGTACGCATCGAATTGTTCTGATGGCGATTGAACGTGGAAAATTACAGAATTTGATTTTCGATAATCAGGCACTTGCAAGTCATCGAGCGATGGCGGCCATTCTCGGGGTTATTTTAAGACTTCCACCTATTAAACAAGCGATGGCAAGTGAGCAAATGAGATCGAAATATTTGGTCAATCTTATCAATCGACTGGGATATTGATAAACCTAAAACACTTTGTGTTTCTATGATTTTCCTCCCTTGCTAAAATTCATTACATTATCAGCAATACATTTTCCAATAAAGAATTTCTTCAGAAAATGGAGGAAACATGTCAATTAAGACTATCCTCATCACCGGTGCAAATGGTGAAATCGGTCACGGGCTGATTGAGCAACTGTCTGAACAGGGCGGTGTGCACATCGTTGCAGTGGATATGGTTCCCCTAGATGAATCAGTACGATTACGATGTCACCGAATTGTGACAGGAGATATATTAGATTCACATTTACTCGAAACACTTTCAACTGAACATAACTTCGACACCATTTATCACCTCGCTGCTCTTCTTTCTACACGCGCCGAGCGCCAACCGAATTTGGCACATCGTGTGAATGTCGACGGTTCAATGAATCTTCTGGAAATCGCTGTTACACAATCGCATTTGCAGGGACGCGAAATTAAATTTATCTATCCAAGTTCTATCGCCGTTTATGGCCTTCCCGATATCGCAACGAAACAGCGGACAGGCAAAGTCAAAGAAGATCAATGGCTGACACCAAGAACCATGTACGGCATCAACAAACTGTACACTGAACAGCTTGGCAGGTACTATGCAAATTTCTATCGCCAATTAGATGCAGAGCCGCCCAAAGGACAAGTTGATTTTCGTGGAGTACGATTCCCCGGTCTTATTAGCGCAGTAACTCTTCCCACTGGTGGGACAAGTGACTTTGCTCCTGAGATGCTGCATATGGCAGCTAAGAATAAACCTTACACTTGTTTCGTTCGTGAGGATACATGTATTCCGTTCATGGCAATGCCCGATGCTATTACAGCATTATTAAAACTTCAATCTGCTCCGCGGGAGAAACTGACAAGGATGATCTATAACGTAGGAGCTTTCAATCCATCGGCATCTGAGATATTCCAAATGATTCAGAAAGCGTTTCCAAAACCCAATGTTACGTTTGCATCTGATTATAGGCGTCAGGCAATAATAGACAGCTGGCCAGCAGATGTGGATGATTCTGCAGCGCGCACCGATTGGGGATGGCAGCCGAAATATAATATGGAACGAGCATTTGCTGAATATTTAATTCCTGCGGTGCGGAAACGATATGTTATAAATGGATAACCACACTTTTGCTTGAAATCAAGAACAGATTTCAGATTCGCCTTTTCTATCTGGATTTTTTGCCAATAATTGATTTAATTAGATACAGTGGAATTATTTTGAACCAATGAAATCAAATTTTTAATTATTTGAAAGGATTAAACGCAATGCGTATAGGTATTTTAACTGGAGGAGGCGATGTTCCAGGATTAAATGCATGCATGAAGGCTGCCGCAACGCGACTTCTTGAAGAAGGACATGAAATGTTCGGACTCAGACGCGGCTGGGCTGGATTGCTTCATTACAACCCAGATGATCCACAGGCACAAGAAAATCTTATTCTTCCGCTTACAAAAGCGTTAGTACGTACAATAGATCGTACAGGCGGAACGTTCTTGCATACTTCACGCACAAACCCAGGAAAAGTACGTCCCAAAGATATGCCGGATTTTTTAAAAGGTAAGTTCGAACATAAAAACGGCAAAGAGCCTGCCGATTGCACTACCCATTCACTTCGCGTCATTGAACATCTAAAGTTGGATGGACTCATTGCCATCGGCGGTGACGATACACTCAGTTATGCCGTGCGCTTACACAAAGAAGGTGTTCCGATGGTCTGCATACCGAAAACGATGGACAACGACGTATATGGTACAGATTACTGCATAGGTTTCTCAACTGCAGTTACGCGCAGCGTAGAGTTTATTAATTCCATGCGCACACCGAGCGGTTCGCATGAACGTATTGCCGTCGTAGAACTATTCGGGCGCAACTCTGGAGAAACCTCGTTGGTTTCTGCATACCTTGCGGGCGTTGATCGCGCAATTATTTCTGAGGTAGATTTTGACATTGAAAAACTCGTCAATTTTCTTGTTAGTGATCGTAAACAAAATCCCAGCTGTTACGCTATTATGACTGTTTCAGAAGGAGCAAAACCCATAGGAGGCGCCATCGCACAGACCGGCGAAGCGGATGCATACGGACATCAAAAGTTAGGCGGCATAGGACAATACATCGGTGCAGAGATTGAAAAACGTTCGGGTATCGGCGTTATGGTTCAGCAATTGGGTTATCTCATGCGAGGTGGCGCTCCCGACGCTCTTGATCGTATGGTGGCTACAACGTACGGATATCTTGCAGCAGATCTTATGATACAGAAACATTCTGGCAGGATGGTCGCTCTCCGTGACGGCAAGTACACTACAATTTCTGCCAGCATGATCACCGAGGGCAAGAAATGTGTGGATGTTGATGAATTGTATGATATTCCCAAGTATCGACCAAAAGTTGCACACTTGCTCGGCAAGCCGATGTTCCTGTACTAAGCCGATTTTTTTCAATGATCGTCACTTCTTTTTGAGTTCACTCAATAGTGACGGTCGCTTTTAAAAATTTGAAAAAAGGAACGATCGTGCAAGATGAAAAGTATTTAGAAGAATATATTTTGGTTTTTCCAACTCGATTGTTGGAACAAATTGGCAAGTTTCAGGGAGTTTCATTTGAGTTGGATAAATACTTAGACATCATTCTTAATCCTAAAAATCATACATTCCTAAAAAGAAAAGAGGCGGAAACTACTCCTGCCTGCAAACAGTTGATTCCATATGCTCTTCTACAATTCAAAGACACATTTTTTGTATATCGCCGTGGGAAACTATTAGCAGAAAAAAGACTTTTTGGTAATTATTCGTTAGGTATAGGCGGACATATTTCTGTCACTGACCCTGGTTTGTTCAGTACGACATATGAAGACGGCCTTAAACGTGAAATAAATGAAGAGGTCATTATTGAATCCCCTTACACGCAACGAGTTGTTGCTTTGCTCAACGATGATTCCAACGATGTCGGGAAGGTTCACTTCGGCATCGTCCATGTTCTTACGCTGGAAAAGCCATTGGTCAAACCACGAGAAAAATCGATTAATGAAACAAAATTTTCCGATATCAATGTGCTTAAAAAAGATATTGATAAATTTGAAAACTGGTCAAAGATTTGTATTCAACACATTCAGCATATCGTAGACAAAAAATCGTAGGACATCGTTAAAACAATAATTGCTCTACATACCGTGCAATTGCCGGCGAGGATGTTAATCCTGGCGATTCGATGCCAATTAAATTTACAAATCCTGATAAACCACGAACTGTTTCATGAACGATGACGAAGTCGCGCGCAGGAGCACCTTTCTTCTGGAGTTTCGGACGAATACCGCTCATGTCCGGCGTGATATCTTCATCATTGATCGCGGGCAAAATACGCCGGATGGATTCTGCAAACACATGCCGCTTATTCTCCACTACGCTATAGTCGATCGTGCGGTCCTCAAGATATTCTAAATCAGGACCAAACTTCAACCTTCCTCCCAGATCTATTAGCGAATGTATGCCAAGTTCTTCGTTGGATGGCATTGGATACACCAGCCGCGATATGAGCTTTGCTTTGGATTGCGTGATTGAAAAGTACGAACCTTTTACATAACTCAAACGCAAATCTTCTTTATTGATATCAATGCCGATCATCTGTGCGATGAGATCAGAACCAAGTCCAGCCGCATTGATGACAATCTCACTTGTAACGCTCGATCTGCTTCCAGCTTCATCGAATGTAATTCTATATTCACTATTAACCTGTCGAATACCGATAACTTGACACCGGTGCTGAACTATCCCGCCATTTGATTGCGCTGTATGGAAGAAGTAATCCATCAGATCATGAGCGCTGATAATACCGGTGAGTGGTGAGAATAGCGCGCCTTCCGTTCGAATATTCGGCTCTAATTTCAGCGCTGCTGTTTTATCCAGAACCTGCAGTTCTACTCCATTCTCTGCTGCATTCTGTCGAATACTGTCGAATTCTTCTAATTCTGTCGTCGTCGTCGCAGTGATCAGTTTTGTCAACGGTCTATATCCAATGCCGTGCACTTTGCAGAGAGAATATAATTCATCCCTTCCTTCAACACATAAACGAGCCTTTAACGAGCCAGGTTCGTAAAATAAACCTGCATGGATCACCTCGCTATTGCGGCTCGATGTCTCCATTCCATACTTCTCGTTCTTTTCGAGGAGAACAAGATGAGGATGGTGTTGAGAAAGGCGTGCTGCAATTGCAAGTCCAACCACGCCAGCGCCGATCACTGCAATTTCAAAATCTGCCATATTTTTTTTCTCGGGTTAATACAATATTCATTTCAAAGATCAAAATACTAAATCCTTATTCAAAGGGCACTTAAAATCTTGATTGACTGCTTTTTGCTCCTTATGTTTAGAATACTATGGAATCAAATAAAGAAATTCACCTCTTGCTTCAACTCGTTGGTGAAGCATACGAGAAGCGTGCGTGGCAGGGAACAAATCTACGCGGTTCTATTCGCGGCTTAACAGCACAAGAAGCGGCATGGCGTCCAGCGCCGGATCGGCACAATATTTGGGAGATTGTAGTACATGCAGCTTATTGGAAGTACATCGTCCGTCGGCGTTTACTTAGAGAGAAGAAAGCCTCCTTTCCATTAAAAGGAAGTAATTGGATCAAACGGCCAATCGTTATGAGCAAGAATGCCTGGCGTGAAGATATTCGCCTGCTTAATGAAATGCATCGCTCTATGTGCGAAGCGATCGCTCTGCTCAAGCCATCCGATCTCAACCTAAAACCTGCTGGTAGTAAATTCACTAATGCATCCATTATATCCGGCATTGCCTGCCACGATGTTTATCATACCGGTCAAATACAGTTGCTTAAACGATTGATGAAGCAATGAGCAACACTACACCTTATAAAAAACCAATTTGGCACAAAACTTTTGCGGCACTGAAACATAGGAATTACCGCCTCTGGTTCTGTGGACAAATGGTATCATTATTCGGCACATGGATGCAAACAACCGCCCAAGGATTTCTTGTTTATCAAGTGACACATTCTTCGGCATATCTTGGGTATGTAGGATTTTTTTATGGCGTTCCTTCGTGGCTTTTTATGATGTACGCTGGAGTTGTTGCAGATCGCGTCTCAAGACGCAAGCTTCTCATCATTACACAGTCTGTCATGATGACCCTCGCATTTGTTCTTGCAGTACTTGTATTTACAGATACTGTCCGAGCGTGGCATATTCTTGTGTTAGCATTCGGTCTTGGATTGGCCAATGCTTTTGATGCACCGGCGCGCCAAGCGTTTGTCTCAGAATTGGTGGATCGTGAAGATTTAACAAATGCCGTTGCACTCAATGCAACAATGTTTAACACGGCTCTTATCATTGGTCCGGCAATTGCTGGCGTAATTTATGCCGCTTTTGGACCTGGGTGGTGTTTTGCTGTTAACGGGATCTCATTTATTGCAGTCATCATCGCACTGGCAGCGATGCGTTTTCTGCCGATCAAAGAAACTTCACAACGCAGTTCTACACTATCTGCATTAAAAGAAGGGATTAATTATGTACGTCATCAACCAATTATTCGTGCGCTCATCGGATTGGTTGCGACAGCAAGTATATTCGGAATGTCCTTAGGTACATTACTTCCTGCATGGTCGGTGAAAATACTCCACGGTAACGCAGCGACAAACGGTCTTCTCTTTTCTGCTCGCGGTGTCGGTTCTCTTTTTGGAGCATTAACCATAGCCACGCTCGGAAGATCTCATATCCGTGGTAAATTTATTACATTCGGCTCTCTCTGCTTTCCCATTTTTATTACTCTCTTTGCATTAACATATTGGCTGCCGCTCTCGCTGTTGTTCATGACCTTTGTTGGCATGTCTATGATATTTGTTGTTAATTTTTCTAATGCTACCATACAATCGATTGTACCAGACTCGCTAAGGGGACGTGTTATGGGTGTGTACACCACAATCTTTATGGGATCGATGCCGCTTGGTGCACTGATGCTCGGAACCATTGCAGAACATGCCGGTGAAGCAGAAGCGGCTCTCTTAAGCGCAGGGGCGGCTCTTTTTATTGCATTCCTCGTATGGTTTTTGATACCAAAGGTACGAGCAATAGAGTAAATAAGTATAAAAAAGGTGAAGCATCTATTCCCTTCTGCTTCACCCTTTGCAAACCCATTGTATATTATTCTTTTCTACTGGGTGCCTAACGCGTTCACGAGCCACAAGCTTAACTCGGGAATGTATGTAATTACCATCAGCGCAATAAATTCAAACAGGACAAACATGATTACTGCTCTTGAAAGGTGGAAAATTGATTTCTCGAACCGAAGACTGGAAAGAAACAAATTGAGTCCCATTGGTGGCATGAGATATCCAAGTTCAAGATTTGTTAGGAAGATAATACCGAGGTGCACCGGATCAATATTAAAATGTGCCGCGATAGGTAAAATGATGGGAACAGAAACGATCGCCGAAAATATTTCCATCATCATACCAATGACGATGAGAAATGCATTTAAAATCAGAAGGAACA
>Ga0187861_10000524_pt1 | contig 44426 bp, 36 predicted proteins | sample June2016WEW_10_1_3_FD_132986 | JGI IMG/M metagenome (GOLD analysis project Ga0187861, IMG submission 132986) | Peatland microbial communities from SPRUCE experiment site at the Marcell Experimental Forest, Minnesota, USA - June2016WEW_10_100 | ecosystem: Environmental > Terrestrial > Soil >...
CGCCGAGAAATCGTACGTCGCGCCGGTCGGCAGTTTCCCGCTGAGGCCGAGGTTCGGGGTCAACGTCTGCTCCTTCAGGGGCGTCCCCGGGTTCTCCGGCGTAACGGAGTCATTATAATTGACGCCTCCCGACAGTATGGGATCGTATGCTCCCTGCGCGCCGATGACGCCCCAGGTTCCGATGGTCGGGTTGATGCGTTGAGATTTGATCTCGAGATTGTTTTCCAGCGCCCGCTCGACGCACTCGCGCAGCGTCAGCGATTTCACCTGATTGGTCACGTCGCCAGCCGCGTGCGCAGCCGACGCCGCCAACAGCATCGTAAGGGCGGCAAGAAGATCTCGCAATCGTGTCGAAGAAAATAACGGATTCATGGATTCATTCATAGCGTAGCGCGTCAATCGGGTCGAGACGAGAAGCTTTTCGCGCCGGGTAAAACCCAAAAAACACCCCCACCGCGGCGCTGAACAGAAACGCCATTACCACCGAACTGATCGAAATCATCGTGGGCCAGCCCGCCATCACGGACAGCAACTTCGCCGAGCCGATCCCACCCAGGATCCCGATCAGGCCGCCGAACGAACTCAGCGTGATCGCCTCGATGAGAAACTGCAGCAGGATGTCGCGACCGTGGGCGCCGACCGCCATGCGAATGCCGATCTCGCGCGTGCGTTCGGTGACGCTGACAAGCATGATGTTCATGATGCCGATGCCGCCGACGATGAGCGACACACTGGCAATGGCGCTCAGCAACACCGTCATCACCCGCGTCGTCGCGGTCGCCGCGTCGGCGATTTCCTGTTGGCCACGGATCGTAAAGTCGTCGTCGCGGCCCTGGCCGAGGCGGTGCCGTTGGCGGAGCAAGTCGGCAATGTCCCGCTGCACCTTTTCCGAATCCTTGGGTGATGCGGATTGCACAATGATCGAGTTGACGTTGGTGCGCTTGGAGACGCGCTTCATTTCGCTCGTATAGGGAATGATGATCACATCGTCCTGGTCGGTATTCATGACCGACAGCCCCTTGGGGGTCAGCACCCCAAGAATCTTGAAGGGGATGTTGCGGATGATCACGATCTTTCCCACCGGGTCCTCATTCGGGAAAAGTTGGTTGACGATGGTCTTGCCGATGATACAAACCTTGGCCGTGCCGCGCACATCCTGCTCGGTGAACATCGCGCCGCTTCCGAGCGGCCAGTCACGAATATCCAGGTACTCGGGGCCTTCGCCGAGAATCTGTGTGTTCCAGTTCAGGCCATTCGCGAGCACCTGCTGGCGATCTCGAACTTCGGGGCTGACCGCGAGCACCCCCGGCACCTCGCGGGCGACGGCCTCCGAGTCTTCGACCGTCATCGTGCCGGCACCGCCCCAGCCGCTGCGCGCGCCGCTGCTGGAAAAGTTACCGGAGAAAACAAGGATGACGTTTTGCCCGAGGCTGGCGATCTGCGCCTCGACCTGTGATTTCGCGCCGTTGCCGATCCCGACCATCGCGATGACCGCGCCGACGCCAATGATGATACCCAGGGCGGTCAGCATCGAACGCATTTTGTTGCGTCGCAGCGCGCGGAGCGCCATTCGTAGTGTGGCGGCAATCCTCATGTCGAAAGTTTGACGGCCTGATGGGCCTCCTGCAACCGGCGAAGTTCCGCGTCGGCCATCAATCGGCGTTGGACAGGCGCATCGCGAACGACCACGCCGTCGCGCATGATGACATTGCGCTTCGTGTAGGAAGCGATATCGAGTTCGTGAGTCACCATGACGATGGTGATGCCCTCCTCGTTGAGTTTCTGGAACACGCCCATGACTTCCGCGCTGGTGCGCGTATCCAGATTACCCGTTGGCTCGTCCGCGAGCAACACCGCAGGACTGTTGACCAGCGCGCGGGCAATGGCGACGCGCTGTTGCTGGCCGCCGGAGAGTTGATTGGGATGGTGATCGGATCGGTCCGCCAGACCAACAACGTGGAGCGCGTGGATTGCGCGCTCGCGCTGCTCGGCGGAGGTGAGGTGGTTATGAGTGTACAACATCGGCAGTTCAACATTCTCCAACGCCGACGTGCGTGACAGCAAGTTGAAACCTTGAAAAACAAAGCCCAGCTTCTTGTTGCGGATGGCGGCCAACTCATCGCGATCCAAATGCGAGACGTCGACGTCGTCGAGCAAATATCGGCCTTCGGTGGGTCGGTCGAAACAACCGATGATGTTCATCATCGTGGACTTGCCCGAGCCGCTGGCGCCCATGATGGCCACAAACTCGCCCTGGGCAATCTCCAGAGAAACACCTCGCACCGCGAGCACCTCCACTTCACCGGTGTGATAGGTCTTATGGACATTATCCAGTTTGATGACCGCAGCCACGACTCCTCACTTCCTTAAAACCGCCGCATGCCGCCGAACGGACTGGCAGGCTGCGCGGATGCGCCGACGCCTTGTTTGTAAGTGGCGGAGGTGACGACTTTGTCGTTCTCGCTCAGACCGTCCGTCACCTCGGTGTAGATGCCGTCGGTGATGCCGGTTTTAACCTGAACCGGCTGCAACTTGTCGTCCTTCAGAACGTAAATGGTGCGCGCCGGACGGCGGTCCCCCTTGGGACGTCCACCCCCGGAACCAGCCGGGCGCGCGCCCGCACCGGCGCCACCACCGGCCCCCGCCGCTCGGGGCGCTGCGTTCGTCGCGGCCTCCGGCGGACGAAAGCGTAGCGCCGCATTGGGGATGCGGAAAACGTTACTGCGTTCGGCAATGATAATCGAGACGTTGGCGGTCATACCAGGCTTGAGTTTTAGATCGGAATTGTTCACCCCGATGACCGTGTCATAGGTAACGACGTTTTGTACCGTGAGCGGTGAGTTGCGCACTTGCACAACCTGGCCGTGAAACGTGCGATTCGGAAACGCGTCGACCGTGAAATCCACATTCTGATCCTCCTCTACTCCCCCGACGTCGGCCTCGGCAACGTTGGCGTCGATCTGCATTTTGGTGAGGTCGTTGGCGATGACGAACAGCGTGGGCGCGTTCAAGCTGGCGGCCACGGTTTGCCCGACATCCACGCTGCGCGAAATGATGATGCCGTTGACCGGGGAATAAATGGTGCACCGCTGCAAATCGACCGCGGCTTTCTCGGTCGCGGCCTTCTTCACCTTCACGGTCGCCTCGGCTTGATGCAGGGTGGCCACGGCCTGATCGTAGTCGGATTGCGGAATGAGTTTGGCGTTAAACAGTTCTTTGGAACGCCGTGCATTGACTAGCGCCAACTCCAAGGCGGCCTCGGCGTTCGCCTGATCGCCCTCGGTCTGGTGAAAAATGGCTTGATAGGTGGCCGGGTCAAGGCGGGCGACGAGTTGGCCATTCGTGACGGGTGTGTTGTAGTCGGCGTACAACTTGTCAATCGTCCCGGAAATCTGGCAGCCAACCTGGACGTTCGTGACCGGATTGAGCTGGCCCGTCGCGGTGACAAACTGCGTCAAATCGCCGCGCGTAACCAGAATCGTTTGATACTGCGGGGCACTGTCCCCGCGGAACTTGAAGTACCACACCCCCAGCCCCGCCAGCACGATCACGCTCGCAATGATCACCCCCCGTTTCCAGTTTCGCTTCTTGGTCGCACTCGCCATCGTTGGCTCCCGATTCGTGATTTTCGTTCGTCGCCTGTTCTAGCAAAAGACGCGGATTGCCGCCCAGAGGTTACAACAACCGGCGCGCCCTGTCCCGCACGGAAATGTCCCTTTACGGCGCAGGAGCGGTTCCCCCCTCGAGCTTCTCGAAATGCACCGAGTCCACGCCCACGGTCTGAAGGAATCCCCGGACGGTCTTCTCGGCGTTCTCCTGCGCGTTGCTGAGGATACCCATCTCCAGTGCGGCCGCCTGCACGGCCTCCAGCGCGGCGAGTCGCGCCTTCTGCTCCAACTCGGGATTGTAGGGCACCCACGGTGTCCACCACGTCTTCGAGCGATCCCACACGCGCGTTTGTTTTTCGTCCACGTACACATGCATGACCTTCGGCGGTGGAAGCTTGACCGCGATGACGTTGTTCGCTCCAATCTGTACGTCGTTCGTGCTCAAGGCCGCCAGATCAACACCGCCCAGAACGTCGGCTTGCACCATCAATAGCACCTGCTCGGAACCGAACGGCACCTTCTCTTCCTTGAGGCCAACAACTTTCTGGATGCTGTACTTGACCGTAACCAGTTCGCTCAACCGTTGGATTTCCTTCACGACGGCGGGCGCGTCAACCACGCGACGCACGACCGGCTCACGGCGTCCAAAATAATACAGGTAAAGACACGCGACGCCCAGGGCGACGATGATCGCGCTGACCGTGTAGAACTTGATCTTCTTCCACATGAGCGTCGGGCGCCTTGGCGCCTACCAACGGCGGCGGCGGAACGAGCAGAATTCCCCGTCCCGCAGACGCACCTCGAATGATTTCTTGTCTTTCACCAAGACGATATAACTCCGGCCCCCCATGAGCGCCACGCTGCCCGCTAACGCGTCGTCGGGCACCGTGAAACTGAGCATCTCCCTGTCTAAGACACCGTTGGCGGGCAGTTTGATCAATTCCGACTGCGTACCCGTTATCGATGGCCGGTAATGATCCGTGTCGTGACTGACGAGAATAAACCAGTTGCGGCCCAACGTCACGTCGAATGGATTGGGGTTTTCCAGCCGCAGGTACAGGATCAATACGCAGCCCGTCTTGGCCTTGCCCACAACCGCCTCGGTCAATTGGACAACATAGTTTGTGCCACCATCCGTCTGCATCTGGTGCGGCTGGCTGAACTCCTTCGCCTCCTGGATCCGCAGCATCGCCATCAGCCCGAGGCCCGCCCCGATCGTCGCGATCACGACCAGCACCACCCGGCCTTGGATGCGTTTGCTCACAGCCTGCGCGCCACCAAATTCAGAATTCCAATCGCCGCGATGCCGGTCACGGAACGGGCCAACATGACACGCCGGAAAATAGCCACGGTATCCTGCACCAACCTCCTTGCTTGCTGGCCCCGAACGTCTTCTGGACCGGCGGCAAATGGTGACATACCATCGCGCACCCGCGCAATCCCTTATTCGGCGAGCGCCACGCTAAGGCGCCGTCGGGTTCGACTCCGCCCCGCGGGTCTGCAGTTCGGCCCGCACTTGGTCGACGTAGCTGCGCAGGTCTGCGTCGGTGAACGACAGGCGCAGACTCTCCAACATCCGAATCCGCGCGGCGAAATCCGGTTTGAAATGTGGCGGCCCGGGAACCGCCGCGTCGTGTTCGAAACTGACCGGAAAATTCGGGTTCGCAAGCCCGTCCACTGCGGCGTAGAGCACGTGTGCGTCGGCGTTGGGGTCGGCGGCCAGTCCGCGCAACAGCTGTTCGGCATCGGGATTGATCTCCATCGTCGCGGCAAGGAAGCGCGTCGCGTCCACCAGACGGGGCATCGTCAACAACCCCGAGCGCCACACCCGCGTGAGCGTTGCCGCCTGGTCCCGATCCGCCAGCAGCGCTACCGCCTCCAACGCGCGACGGTTGTTCCTCAATGCGAGCTTCTCCAACTGTGGCAAGGCGGTCGCGTCCGCGATGGCCACGGCCCGGTCAATCCAGTTTTCGGACGCGGCGTCGGCAGGGATTGGTTCCACCGCGGTTGGCAGTGGCACGAAGGGAATGCGGCGGTTGTTTTCCAGCGTGACTTTCTCTGCCAGATTACTCTTGAGAACGGATGCGGTTTCCTTCAGGCGCTGGACTTCCGCATTGAGCCGCGCGTTTTCCTGTTCCAAAGAGCGAATCTCTTCAGCCGTGGCGGCCAGTTCGGAATCCGCCGCCGAGGTCGTTCCGCTTCGTGCCCGTTCAGATCCCTGCACGTAAAACAATCCGATTGCCGCGATGACTGCCGCTCCCGCCCATAACCCGATCGAAAATGCTGCTGCCGGCTTCATGTTCCGTCAAAACTCGCGTGTGCCACCATTTATATAATTATATAACTGCGTAACCCCATGCGCGAAAGCGAAATCCCGTGGGGTCGGGTTGCCGTGAAAACCATGGAACGCGGACCCCGCGCATCGATCCACCCAAAACGACCGCCTGGCTTCCTGACCTATGGCGACTTGTGTTTGGCCCCGGCCCCGGTCGACGCCGGCGGTTGACTCGTCGGTTTGACGGAAGTTGCGGCGGACTTCGAAGCTTCGTACTCGGGGGCCATGTTGTTAGCCTCAGCCTCTGCGGCCTTCTTTCCCCAGCGGATGCGGTCGGCGAGAAGAACCTGCTCGTTCTCAGGCGGCAACGGGCTGTAGGCTCTGAGCGGGAAAGACGACGGAAGCTGGCCGCGCATGAATGCCGCCCAGCCCTTGAATTCACCGTTGGCGATCTCGCTCTGTGGTTTCTCGTCGACCAAATAGGGCGTGAGCATCATGTACTGGAACCCTTTCCGCGCGACAAAATCGTTGATCTGGTCAAATTCGTCCACGGACATCGGCAGCCACACGGCGCGGCGCTCTCCATCCCATGCTATCGCCCAGGGCAGGTCACTACATGCCAGGGCGTCGGGTTCGAACATCGCGGCGACCGCGCGCGTGGTCGGCGAAAAGTACGGCGGATAGGGAAACGCACTGACCCGCGGCGGCAACAGTGTGAAAATCATCGGCGAGACGTTCAAGGCCACGAACACACCGATGACTGCGCCCCGTGTCAGTCTGATGCGAAAGGGAATGCGATCCAGCAACAAATAAAAGAACGCCGTGCCGAACATGGCAATGATCGGCAGCAATAGTACGAGCAGGTTGCCGCCGTTCACATCGGGGCCGGTGCGTTCGGGGTCGGACCCGATCAGCGACATGCCGATGATGGCCAGCCCAATCACGCCGAGCGTCAACCCGCGCAGACGCGACACGTCGCGGCGACGAAAACCGTACATCAAACCGACTCCGAAGAAAAACACCAGGAAGTCGGAGCCAACGGATCGAAAGTTGCTGAGCAGATTCGTGCGGGCGTTGGTCAGGAATTTTACGGCGAGCTCCTTGATCGAGTAGGCATCTTTGAAATCCGGGGCGTACGAGCGCTGCAAGGCCTCCCCGTGAAACGATCCTGTGCGGTCAACCAGCTCGTACTGGGCTATGCCCAGCGGGCTGCCCGAGACCCGATAGTTGTGCACCAACCACGGAGTAATGACCACCACGAACACCGCTACGTAGACACCCGCCCACATCGCCGCGGCTCGCTGCCGGAAAATGCGCACCACGTAGATCGCCACCGGAATCAGGAAAAACCCCGTCAGATACCGTGTCAGAAAACACAGCCCGAACAACACCGCACTGCTAATGACCAGCGCCACCACCGACCTCGTCACGCGCGCCGGGCCAACACCAGCCGCCTCTCCCTCCGCCGGCTGCGGCGGATTGAGGCGGCTGTCGACAATGAACAGACAATACGTTGCCAGGAGAAACAACAGCATCAGAAAGTTCGTGGGCAACCCCGAGATACTGTATGACCACAGCGTATCGGAGAACAACATCAACATGCTCGCCGTGATCGCCACGCGCCGGTCGAAAAGCCGTTTCGCCCATAGAAACACCAGAAACACGCACCCGAAGAGGCAAAGCTGGTCGAACGGCACAATAACCCAGCGTTCGGGGTAGTAAACATGCTCGCCTGCATCGTACTTGAAGGCCTTCGGCGGCAGCATCTTGAATAATCCTGCCAGCACCAGCGGATAAAGCGGCGGATTGTAGATGTCCGGGTGACGCATGATAAGCCGCGGATCATTCTTTGCCCAGCCGTGCCGCTCAAGTTTCCAGAGGCTGAGCGGGCGGATCAGGTATGTTGTGAACCCTTCGTGGTGCGCGACGTTTCGCGCCACTTGCGCCATGTCCATGGACTCACGTTTGTTGAGGCCGCGAAATTGTCCCGCCGTATAGATGAGACTCATCGCCCCCGCCAGCAGGACCAATAGTCCCCACTGGATGATTCTCTTGCCGGGGCCCATTTCAATTTCATAGACTGTCGTTTGGACGTTTGTCTCTGGTGTTCTCGTCGCTCGTCCCATGTGTGTGCTCCTGTCGTCTGTCCGTCTGCACTACAGATTCTCGAGTCCGAACTCCTTCAATTTCCGATGCAGTGTGCGGCGGCTGATGCCGATTTTTTGCGCCGCTTTCGTGCGATTGCCATTGGTCTCCTTCAATGCCTGCACAATCAATTGCCGCTCCGCCTCTTCGACGGTCATCCCTGCGCGCACGACGTTGATCTTGGTCAGGTCCGCGCTCCCGCGGATTGCCGCCGGCATGTCGCGCACCGTCAACCGTTCGGCGCGCGCCAATACGACCATTTGCTCGATGGCGTTTCGCAACTCCCGTACGTTGCCGGGCCAGTCGTACGCCAAAAGCACATTCAACGCTTCCGGCGTCAGCTCGCGTACCTGCTTGCTATTCTCGCGGCCAAATTCATCAAGGAACGCCTTGACCAAGAGCGGAATATCGTCCCGCCGCTCCCGCAACGGTGGCAAATCAATCGTTACGACGCTGAGCCGATAGAACAAATCATCGCGGAACTTGCCCTCGGAAACCAGCTTTTTTAGATCCTTGTTTGTCGCCGCTACCAGCCGGACGTCAACCTGCAGCGTCTTGGCGCCGCCCACCCGCTCAAATGCCCGCTCCTCAAGCACTCGCAGCAGCTTGACCTGTATCGACGGCTCCAGTTCGCTCACCTCGTCGAGGAACAGAGTTCCCCCGTCCGCCAGCTCAAATCGCCCAATCCGCCGCTCGACGGCACCGGTAAACGCGCCTTTTTCGTGACCGAAGAGTTCGCTCTCCAGCAGCGTGCTTGGCAAGGCTGCCGCATGGACCGGAATGAACGCCCCGTTCTTGCGCGGACTGAGATTGTGGATGGCCTTGGCGATGAGTTCTTTACCGGTTCCGGTCTCCCCCGTGATCAGCACCGTCGCGCGGCTCGGGGCGACCTGTTGGACGGTCTCGAATAATTGGCGCATCGCCGGCGATTCGCCAATGATGTTTTCCAGCCCGTACCTGCGGTCGATCTGCTCGTGAAGATTGACATTTTCCACCTCGATGCGGCGGCTGTTGAGTGCGCGTTGGATGACCAGCTCAAGCTCGTCGAGGTTCACCGGTTTGGTCACGTAGTGATACGCGCCCGCCTGCATCGCCTGCACGGCATTCTCGATCGAGCCGTACGCCGTCATCATGATGCACACGGGCGGGTTGGTCAGGGACATGCCGCGGCGCAACAGACCCATGCCATCAACGCCGGGCATCCGCAGATCCGTCAACATCACGTCAACGGACGTGGATTCGAGCGTTTGCACCGCTTTTTGTGAGTCTTCGGCCAGCAACACGTTGTAGCGGTCCTGCAGCGCGCGTTGTAGTCCCTCACGGGTGTTTCGTTCGTCGTCAACGATCAGGATTGTCGGTTGTTTCGTCATTGGGTGGCGTGCTCGTCGCGTGGCGCCTCCAGCAAGCGCATCCGCTTCTCGTGAATGGGCAGTTTGATGCGGAACGTCGTCCCGCGGTCCTTGTCGCTTTCCACCTCAATGGTGCCGCCGTGCTCGCGCACGATGCGCTGCACGATCATCAGTCCGAGGCCCGTGCCATTCTGCTTGGTCGTGAAGTACGGCTCGAACAGTCGTCCGATCTGCTCGGGGGCGATTCCGTGGCCGCTGTCGATAAACGAGATGGTCACGTGCGAGTCGTCCACCTCCGTACGAATGCGCAGGATGCCGCCGGAGCGCATCGCCTGCAGCGCATTCTTGATGATATTGTAGAACGCCTGCTTGAGCTGGGCGCGATCCAGCAGAAGGCGCGGCATGCCTTCCGCCAATTCCTGTTCGACCAGAATGTCGCGGTCGCCGATCTCCTGCTTCATCAACGCCAACGTCTCGGCAATCACGTCGTTGACCGTGGTCGGCTGCAACTCCGGCTGTGTGGGTCGAATGGCACGCAGGAATTGATTGATGATTTGGTCGAGGCGGGCAATCTCGTCGCGGGCCACACGCAAATCTTCCCGGACCTGTTCCGCCTGCGCAACCGGGAGCCGTTTCAGCTCCCGTTCCATGAGTTGGAGATGAATATGGAGCGAGTTCAGCGGGTTGCCGATTTCGTGCGCGACGGCCGCGGCCAGCAACGTAATCGCCGAAAGCTTCTCGGACTCGATCGTGCTCTCGGCACGCTGGCGCGTTTCCGTCACGTCCCGCAAGATGATCGCCATACCGGTCACCACCGAGTTCTGTTCGTCGGCCACGGGCACAATGTAGAAACTGATAAAGCGCTGTTGCGGATAGAACACTTCAAGCTCATGCGTGAAAACCTTCCGCCATTCGTCCTTGTCCGCCGACCAGATTTTCTGCCAGTCGAGATCGCGGAGATGACGCGAAATCGGCTCCCCCACGGCGCGCTCGGGGTCGATGCCGAGAAGCTGGCCCGCGGCGGCATTGAGATACGTAATGCGGCCATCGGCATCCGTGACGATCACGCCTTCCTGGATCGTATTGAAGAGGGTCTCAAGAAAACCCTTCTCGCGGGCGAGCTTGAGCACGACGCCCTGCAGGCTCTGGGAATCAACCCGACCGATGCGACCGATCAGTTTATCGAGAAAAGAAGTTTTCACTCGGTTTCAGATTGAGCGCGTTGTGCAACTACGTCACATTTGAAATGCTTTCGTCTTTGACAAGGCCAGCGTGCGTGTGTCAACATGACGCGAAACAAACGCCTTTTCAAGCGAAAATCCAAGGAATTATAATGAACGCAGATCGGGTCTATAATACGTTGCGGATTCCCAACGATTCCAAGCTCGCACTCGTGGTTCTGGACGGACTCGGCGACATTGCCACGCAATCAACCGGATTCCGCACGCCCCTCGAAGCCGCCCGTACCCCAAATCTCGACATGCTGGCCAAACGTTCGGCACTGGGGCGCATGATCCCAGTCGCCCCCGGGATTACGCCAGGTAGTGGGCCCGGGCACCTCGGCCTGTTCGGCTATGATCCGCTCGAATACGAAGTCGGTCGCGGCGTCATCGAGGCGATCGGGCTCGGCATCGACCTCAAGCATGGCGACGTCGCCGCGCGCGCGAATTTCTGTTCCCTCAACGCGAAAGGCATCGTGACCGACCGCCGCGCGGGACGCATCGACACCAAAGTCTGTGAGGCGCAGTGCGCGCTGCTCGCCGGCAAAATCAAGAAGATCGGCGACGTTGAAGTCATCATCAGGGCCGGTAAAGGTCATCGTTTCGTCGTGGTGTTCCGCGGGAAAGGTCTCGAAGGCCCGCTCAGCGACAGCGACCCGCATCGCGAAGGCCTGCCCATCGCCACCGTCAAGCCGCCAGCCAAATCCGCAAAAGCGGCGAAGACGGCGAAGGTGATCGCGGCGTTTTACAGGCAGGCACTGCCGTTGTTGAAGGACTGCAAGCCCGCCAACGGCTTCCTGCTCCGCGGCATCGCGCACCAGCCGAAGATTCCGCTCTTCACGGAACGCTACGGACTCAAGGCCGCGGCGATTGCCATCTATCCGATGTACAAAGGCCTCGCCCAACTCGTCGGCATGAAGAAGGTGGAGGGTTCAACGACTGTGCAACAGGAGTTCGAGGCGGCGATTGACGCCCTCAAAGCTTACGACTTCGTCTTCGTCCACGTGAAGGGCACCGACATGGCCGGCGAGGATGGGAACTTCGATGCGAAGGTCAAAGCCATCGAGGAAGCCGACGCCGCCCTCGGTCAACTTCTGCCTGAGGTGGATGTTCTGGCAGTCACGGGCGACCACAGTACGCCCGTGCCCGTCAAAGGCCACTCGTGGCACCCGCAGCCCGTGATGATCTGCAGCGAGATTGCCGGCTGGGACGGCCAGGATCGCTTCACCGAACGTTGCGCCAACCTGGGCTCGCTCGGCGTGTTCGATGCGAAGTACTTGATCCGTTATATGCAGGCCAACGCCAAACGGCTGGATAAATTCGGGGCATGATCTTGCGGCTATGCCGCCGCATTCGAGCCGCTGATCACAAAGATGGCTAGATCGGCGTTGCGGTTGGGATCATGGAAGATTTCGCACCCGTCTTCGGTGTTGAGCGCGATGCGGCGGTGGATGCGGATGGATTTTTCGCGGCAGAACTCCTCGAAGTCGGAAATGGAAAGAAACCGGACATCCGGGGTGTTGTACCACCGATCGCGAATCCAGCCGTAGCCCCGCGGGGCCCGGCCCTCCTCAGCCAGAATCCGTCGCAACTGGTCAAAGGCTAGGTTCGGAAAACTGACGATGCCGGTCTGACCGACCCGCAGCATCTCACTGATAACCCCTTCCACATCGCGAACCGCCTGCAATGTTTGGGACAGCACGACACAGTCAAACTGCCGGTCGGCAAACGCTCGCAGTCCCTTGTTCAAATCCGCCTGGACCACATCCAGTCCCCGCTGCACGCAGGCGACAACGGCCTGCTCGTCGAGTTCAACTCCGACGAGGTGCGGATGCTCACGCTGGGCAAGACGCGTGAGCAAGCCGCCCCGCCCGCAACCCAAATCGAGCACGCTCGCGCCCTCGGCGATCAATTCGACAATCCGCTCGTAGTCGATGCGCCGTCGATGGAAAATGCTCGTCGGGTTGAACCTGTCTTCCGGTCCGCCGCCGTTCGTGACCGTCTGCGGTGGACGTGTGTCGATGTCGCCGAGAAATGAGCGGATCAGTTCGCCGTAGCTGGCGATCTCGTCCGGCAACAGAAACGCGTCATGGCCGCAATCGCTCTGAACGTTGCAGTAGCTCACCGGCGCATTGTTGGCGATGAGGGCGCTGACGATGTCGCGGGATTGGTCGGGCGGAAACAGCCAGTCGCTGGAGAAGCTGATCACCAGCCAATGGCTCCGGGTGTCGCGGAAGGCGGCGGCCAATTCCGCCGGCGTCCCGCCGAGATCGAACAGATCCATCGCCGTCGACAGCGCGATGTAACTGTTGGCGTCGAAGCGCTCGACGAATTTCTGGCCCTGGTGCCCAAGGTACGAACCGACCGAGAACGTCTTTTCAAACTCGATGGCCTCGTCCCGCGGTTGCAGCCGATTCGCCCCGAATTTCTGCCGCATCGCCTCGCGCGACAAGTAGGTGATGTGGCCGATCATCCGGGCAATCGCCAGGCCGACTTCCGGCCCGTGTTTCTCCCCGTAGTACCGCCCGCCGAGATAATGCGGGTCCCGGCGGATCGCATTGCGTCCCACCACGTCGAAGGCCAACGCCTGGTTGGTCAGCCGCGGCGATGTCGCCAGCGCCAGCACGTTCCGCACGCGATCGGGGAAACGCGTCGCCCATGTGAGGGCCTGATGTCCGCCTATCGAACCGCCAACGACCGCCCGCAGCGTTTCCACACCGAGATGATCGAGAAGACGGCGTTGCACTTCGACCATGTCGCCAATGGTGATGGTTGGGAAATCGCGACCATACGGTTCGCCCGTCGCGGGGTTGAGGCTGCCGGGACCGGTGGAGCCCCGGCAGCCACCGAGCAAGTTCGGGCAGATGACGAACAGGTGGTCCGTGTCGATCGGTTTACCCGGGCCGACCACGACGTCCCACCAACCGGGGTCATCCTCAGCGTTGTGCTGGGCCACGTGCGAGTCGCCGCTGATCGCGTGGCAGACGAGCACGGCGTTGTCGCGGGCCGCATTGAGCCGCCCGTACGTCTCATACGCAACCGTGACACTCGGCAACTCGCCGCCCAACTCCAGCTTCAGCGCACCGTCAAAGGCGGCCGTTTGCACGTACCGCAACGGTTTGGCGTGTCGCATATTGTCGCTGCTCTCGAAAAGGCCTTCGCCCATCAGGTGCTCTCTCTATGTTTGCGATGCCTTCAGCGCCTGGTCAAGGTCGGCGATAATGTCGCGAACGTCCTCGATGCCCACCGACAACCGGACGAACTCGGGCGTCACACCTGTTTGAGCCTGCTCCTCCGGCGTGAGCTGCGAGTGCGTCGTCGTCGCCGGGTGGATGATCAACGACTTCGCGTCGCCAATGTTCGCCAGATGGCTGAACAGCTTGACGCTGTTGATCAGCTTGACGCCCGCTTCCTTGCCGCCCTTGATGCCAAATCCGACGATGCCGCCTTGGCCGTCAGACAAATATCTCTTCACGTTGGCACGGTCCGGGTGATTGGGCAGACCGGGATAATTCACCCACAACACCGCGGGATGCTTCGACAGGAATTCCGCCACGGCCAAGGCGTTCTTCGAATGACGCTCCAGACGCAAATGCAGAGTCTCCAATCCCAGCAGCGTCAGGAACGACCCCCACGGACTCTGGGCTGCGCCCGTGTCGCGCAGCCAGTGGGTGCGAATGTAGATGATGTAGGCGATGTTGCCAATCGGCCGCAATGCCTCCTCGAAGACGATGCCGTGGTAGGCAGGATCAGGCGCGGTGAATTCCGGCCACTTCTTTGGCTCCTTGGCCCAGAGGAATCTCCCGCTGTCCACAATCGCGCCACCGATGTGCACACCGTGGCCACCGATGAACTTCGTCGTGGAATACACGACGATGTCGAAACCGTGTTCAATCGGCCGGAATAAGGCCGCCGTCAGCGCCGTGTTGTCGATGATCGTCGGCAAACCGTGGCCGTGGGCGATATCGGTGATTTTGCGGTAGTCCGGCACGTCATTCTTCGGGTTGCCGGGCGTCTCGATGTATATGGCGCGGGTGTTCTTGTCCACCAGCTTGCTGATGGTCTCGGGTTTGGCCGGATCGAAGAACCGCACCTCGATGCCGAGCTTCGAGAACGTTTGTGTGAACAATGTCCACGTTCCCCCGTACAGGCTGTTGGCGGAGATGAAGTTCTGTCCCGCGTGCACGATCGTCAGCAGAGACGCCGTGATGGCTGCCTGACCGCTGGCGAAGGCCAATCCCGCCGCGCCGCCGTCCAGCGCCGCCAGGCGCTTTTCGAGGACGTCGGTCGTGGGGTTCATCAGGCGGGTGTAGATGTTGCCGAATTCGCGCAAGCCGAACAGATTCGCCGCGTGCTCCGTGCTATGGAACACGTAGCTCGTCGTCGAGTAGATCGGCACGGCGCGGGCGGTGGTGGTGGGGTCCGGCACCTGACCGGCGTGTAGCGCTAGGGTCCCGAGTTTATATGTGGGGGTGTTGTCAGACATGTTCGTTGTCTCCTTTTCCTGTTACGCCCAATCCTGAAACAGCACAGTGGACAGATACCGCTCGCCCGCGTCGGGGAGAATGGTGACGATAGTCTTGCCCAGCACCGTCGCCTTCGCGCTGTCTGTGATGCGATTCAGCTCCACCAACGGGGTGCGCCCGATGGACCGGGAGTTGTCGTCAAGGTAATGTTGCGAACTCATCTTCCTTCCGTCTCGCCGCCGGTGGGATTTAACTTCCCTCCGCCCGCCGTTGTCAATAGTCGTTGATGTCGAGTGTTGGAATTTCCATTTCGTCGTGATGCCCCATGCCAGATTCGTGAGAGCGTAACACCCTCTCGGAGCCCCGGCCGATACTATTTCCCGCTGAACTGGCGGTCGCCGGCGTCACCCATGCCGGGGACGATGTAGCCGCGGCCGTTGAGGTGGTCGTCGATGGTGCCGAGGTAAATCTCCACGTCGCGATGCGCTTCGGAGAGTTTGCGGATGCCTTCCGGCGCGGCGAACAAGCCGAGGTAGTTGATCTTCTTGACGCCCCATTTCTTGAGCCGCGCGACCGCCACGCACGCGGAACCGCCCGTGGCCAGCATCGGGTCGAGCACGAACGCGATGTCTACGGGCTGGTGTTCGGAAAACCGGCTGTAGTACTCGACCGGCTCCAGCGTCTTCTCGTCACGGAACAAACCGAGGTGATACACACGCGCTTCGGGCAGAAACTCCAGAATCCCATCCACCATCCCCAAGCCCGCGCGCAGGATCGGCACCAGCCCGACGCTCGCGCCGACATGCGCGCCCGTCGTATCCGCCAGCGGCGTTGTCACCGTCATCGGCTCCTGCGGCAAATCGCGCGTCGCTTCGTAAAAAAGGAGCACCGACAACGCGCGAATGCGGTTGCGAACGATGGCACGGTCGGAATTCTTGTCGCGGACGTCGGTCAGGAAACTTTGCGCCAGAGGATGGTCCAGCACGTGGGCGGCGTCGCGCATGGCAATCATTCGCCCCCGGAAAGACGGATCACCTTTGCCAAATGCCCGCGCGGGATGGTTGTCGCCTCGGAGACTTCCACGAGGCAATTCGCATTCGCGATCGAGGAAATCACGTGGGAACCCTGGCGCGGCATCGGTCGGACCAGCCATTTCTCCCCGTCCCGCTGTAATTGTGCCCTCATATAGTGCAGGCGGTCTCCGCTGTTCACAAAATCCTCCGCCGTTTCCGCGGATAGGCTGGGCAATTCGATCTCCGTCAGCCCCCGCATCTTGAGCAGCGCCGGACGGACCAACACCAGAAACGTCACCGCAGCGCTGACCGGATTGCCCGGCAACCCGAATACCAGCTTCTCGGCGCGTGCGCCAAACACGAACGGCTTGCCGGGCCGCATCGCAATCTTCCACAAGTTCTGCTCGCAACCCAGTTCCGCCAGCACATTCTTCACCAAGTCGTATTCGCCGACGGACACGCCGCCAACCGTAATCACCGCGTCGCACTCACTCAACCCGTAGTCGATCTTCTCGTGCAAATCCTCGCGGGTGTCGTCAGCAATGCCGAGGTCGACCGGTTCGCACCCCGCCTTCTTCACGAACGCGCACAGTGCGTAGCTGTTCGAATCGTGGATCTGGCCTTCGCGCAGTGGTCGCCCCGGTTCGACAATCTCCGCGCCTGTTACCAGCACGCCCACGCGCGGACACGGATACACCACGAGTTGCGCCACTCCCACCGCCGCCGCCATTCCCAACTGCGACGGCCCAAGCAACCTTCCCGCGCGCAGCACCACTTCATTCTTCGTCACGTCATCGCCGGCGCGGCGGATGTTCTCGCCCGCCTCCACGGATTCCACGACGGCGATGTAGCCTTCATGGTGGGGGTGCGTGTCCTCCTGCATCACCACCGCATCCGCGCCCGCGGGAATCGGCGCGCCAGTGAAAATGCGCGCACACGCCTGTGGTTCCAATCCGACATGTGCCGCCGTGCCCGCGGAAACCTTGGCGATCACGCGCAGATGAATCGGATTATTCTCGCTGGCGTCGGCCACGTCGGAGGCCCGCACGGCGTAACCATCCACGGCGCTGTTGTCCCACAGCGGCAGATCGACCGGGGACGTCACGTCCTGCGCGAGCACACAATCCAACGCTTCCGCCAGTGGGACGGCGCGCGCCGGGCGCGTCCTCACTGCCGACAGGATGACTTCCTTCGCCTCGGCAACCGCAAGCATTCAGCCTCTCCTAACGCGCTTCATCACCCAGGCGTATTTCGCCCTCAATCACGTCCGCGGTTGCCAGCGGCGTGTGCACCGGTTCGGTAATCCGCACCGCCCCGACCCGCTTGTCGCCCCGGTAAACACTGACCTGTGTTCCCGGCGTCGGAACCGTCCGCGACGCGAAATCGATCACCACGAAACCGAGGTCTGGATTCACCGACACAATTCTGGCCGTTGCAGCCCCCAATTGCGCGGGAGATGGTTCGAGACGCGCGGTGCGCGGCGTGGCTGCCGTTCGTGCGGGGGCGACCGTGCCGCTCCCCAGACAACCCGAGAAGAGCACCATCGCCGCACCGCTCACTGCGGCGGCGCGTTTGACTGCCGGTGAAAGAAACTGCCAATTGATTCGATTGTTCATGCCGTTACTCAAAAAACTGGCGCGCCTGGCGTGATTCGAACACGCGACCGCCGGATTAGAAATCCGATGCTCTATCCAACTGAGCTACAGGCGCCGCAATGTGTTTATGACGTCAAACCGGGCCGCTGTTCACCAACCACTTTGCCCGCCGCCAGACAAAGCAGTCGGCAACAGGCGTTGAACCGCGTCGGAAACACCCTGTACCGTTCCGCCGCGTCCGAAGTTAACTATGCCATCTTCGAACGAAACGGCAAGCAGATACGCCGCCGTCTTCACCCCGAGCATGGGGAACCAGTGCGAAGAGCCCATGGTCGGCCAAATCGGCTTCGGTCTTGCTGAGTTGCGCCTGGCTGAGTTCCACGATCGAACTGCTTCCCGAATCCACCCCCATTTCGCCCCCCCCTCTGAGATCTCAGATCTCCAATCTCCAATTCTCTGTTGTGCGCCGGACTTTTACCCCGAATCCTTTTCGGAGCCCGACCGCGCACTTCGACCGACCCTGGGTCTCCATTCATTTTTGGGTCCGTTTGTACCCAAAAACCACCTCTTTCTGCCCTCTTTCCACCATATTATTCCCCGTTTTTTGCCCTTTTTTGCAAAACGAACCCAACTCGTATTTTTTCTTAACCCATTCATTCCAAGGTACTTCCACATTTTTCAGTTGGGTTCGTTTGGTAAAAAACACCCTTTTTTGGAAAGTCCCGTGCCAACGCCTCTTTAGGTAGGGCGCGGGAAGCCGAGTCGGACGAGACGCCGCACGCCGTACTCCCGCGGCAACCCACCGCGCCGCCCTCGCTGTAGCCACGCCTCTGCGAGGCGTGTTCGCCCCCTCTGAGATTTCCAATCTCCGATCTCCAATTCTCCTTGCCTCTGTACGCCGTTCTTCTTATGTCAAACAACTGCCGCCATTCTATCACCGCCGCAACTCCGCGTCCAGCAAAAATATCAATTCCCGATAGCGGAGTCTGACGACACGCCGCACGCCGTACTCCCGCGGCAATCATCGCCGTTGTCCGCCCCGCAACTGTAGCGTGCGGCCTGCCCGCCTGCCGTTGTAGGCCGTGTGCCCCCACACGGCGCAATCCGTGTCGCCGGCCCGCCCGCGATTCCCAATCGGGGTAGGGCGGGGTGGCTCACCCCGCCGTCTTGTAGGACAGGCTTGCCCCGAGTAGTGTTCGGGGCTGCTCGCCTGCCGTTGTAGGCCGCAAGCCGAGTCCTCGAGACGCAAGCCCGTCGTGCCGTGCTTGCAACCCCCACGCGGCGCAATCCGTGTCGCCGGCCCGCCCGCGATTCCCAATCGGGGTAGGGCGGGGTGGCTCACCCCGCCGCCCCGTTTTGTAGGGCTGGGAGCCGAGTCGGACGGAGCCGAGTCCTCAAGACGCCGCACGCCGTACTCCCGCGGCAAACGCCGCTGTCGTATGCGGCATCCCCGAGTCCGACGAGGGTATCCAGCCGCTCCGCCGCCCCTGTCGTTGGTAGGGACGCCTCTCCCTGCCCCGAATCCCTTTCGGGGCGAGGCGTTCCGCGCCGTGTTCGCCTGCCATCGTCGTCGCCCCTACACCACCGCCCCTTCTCCGAGACCGCATCGATCAGCCATTAACGAAGGGCAAAACGTTGCCGCGCACCCGGCGCACGCTCAACTCATTATGATTATGAAACACGAACGACCCGTTTTTTCAGCTCAACATTCGGCAACAGGAATGCCTGAAACGCGGCTTTTTGCTCCGCCCGCCGGTGTTCGTCGACCCTCTGCGCGCACTTGTCCACAACACCGAAGGTGCGGACGGCTCATGGAAGTGATATTGAGTTTGACATCGCGGCTATATGATGACTATATGTAGCGCAGTGGATGTTCCTGCACTCAAGACGATCCAGAAACGAACAGAGAACGTTCGCGAGCTACGGTCGCGCCTGCATACGAAGGAAAAACTGGATGGCATTCACTATACACCGCCTGGCTTGGCCGCTTTTCTTGCTGAACACGTTGCAAGAGGCCTAACGAGAATTGAGAATGCACATCAGTTGATAAATGTGCTCGATCCCGCGTGCGGTGACGGTGAACTGCTGAAGGCGCTCGCAGAGGCAGTGCCCCCAAGCCTCAGAATGAGGCTTGTGCTTCATGGGTTTGACAAAGACGAGAGCGCGCTGGAACGAGCAAAGCCGGTTCTTGCGAGCCTAGGCGTTCAGGCAGTTCAACTTCATTGCGCCGATTTCTTGTCAGCGGCTTCGGGTTGCCACACGAAATCTCAGATGAGCCTTGCCTTCGTCAAAAGCCATGCACAAGCGTCCGACATCGAAGGCCAGTTCGATGCTGTGATCGCCAACCCTCCTTACGTTCGAACGCAGGCTCTTGGCGCAGAGGTCGCCCGTCAGTTGGCGGTTCGCTTCGATCTGTCTGGACGGGTCGACCTGTATCATGCCTTTGTCAAAGCGATGACTTTCGCATTGCGTGAAGGGGGAGTTCTCGGACTTCTCACTTCCAACCGGTTCTTGTTCATCCGGTCCGGTGAATCCATTCGGCAATGGCTGCTAAACCATTTTCGTCTTACGCGGCTGGTCGATTTGGGAGACACGAAACTTTTCAATGCGGCGGTTCTCCCCGCTATTCTGGTTGCTGAACGCAGCCGGGTGGGAGAATCTGTAGGCTGCGAGTTCATTCGTGTCTATGAAGACCCAACCGGAATTGGTGATGAGCCCCGCAAGTTTGAGTCGATTCTGGATGCTTTGGACGGATCATTCCACGGAGTGGCTAGTGTCAACAGTGTCCGCTTTCGGATCGATACGGGACACTTGCAGGCATCCGCTGAGAGTCGGATGCCTTGGAGTATTGTCAGTGACCAAGTTGAGAGTTGGCTTGAGATGGTGAAACGGCATTCAGCGGGACAGTTTTCTGATTTCGGCAAGGTCTGCGTCGGCATCAAGACGACAGCAGACTCCGTTTTCATTCGAGACGATTGGGAGACATTGCCGGAAAAAGAGAGACCTGAAGAAGTCTTGCTGCGACCGCTGATCACTCATCACACGGCTTCGCGTTGGAGTCGGCCTGCCAATGGGCGCGCAGCCAAGCGTGTCCTCTATCCATACACGGTGGTCAACGGGAGGCGTGCACTCTTGAGCCTTACCGAATATCCAAATGCGAGAGCTTACTTAGAGCAGAATCGAGAAGCTCTGGAGAGCAGGACTTACGTCATCAATTCGGGACGGAAGTGGTATGAGATTTGGGTGGCGCACCATCCCGACAACTGGTCGTTGCGGAAGATCGCTTTCCCAGACATCAGCGCCTCAAGCACCTTCTTCGTCGCCGATGAAGGCTGGGTTGTTAACGGAGACTGCTACTGGATCAAACTGCTGCCGGGAATCAAAGAGGATTGGCTATGGCTCATGCTGGCCGTCGCAAATTCCTCGTTCGTCCTCAAGTTCTACGATGTAATGTTTCACAATAAGCTCTATTCAGGCCGACGACGGTTTCAGAGCCAGTACGTCGAGCGCTTTCCACTGCCGAAACTGGAGAAAGTCTCGGAGCTTCTTGATGTGGTCTCTCGGCTTGTGAAGGCAGCTCAGGGCCAGCGGAAAACGGAGATAGAGCAGCTTGAGAGCATTGCGGACGATCTTGTCTGGAAAGCATTCGGGCTAAGCAAAGAAGTCACGCGGTAGCGGAATTTGCAGCTTCGCGTTGATGACCTTGCCCTCGAACCGCTGGAAGAACTTGAAGAAGTCCTCTCCGCGCGTGAGCACCACGTAATCAATACGGACTTTCCCGGCGCCGAGCGTGGCATAGAACACCCCATAGCGTACATCTGCGTGCCGGATGCCGGGCAGGATGTCGAGGCTCGTAGAGTCGTCAGGTGACACCAAGCCCAAATCTATCGTAGGCGATGTCTGCAATTTGAGTTCCAACAGTTGCTCGACTACATCCGGGAAACTGCCGGTATCCGCGTATGATTCGAGCCCCAGCGCTTCGCAGACAGCCCGGTGCAAGCCTGCTCCCCGGTTTCTTTCTTGGTCGGCACCCGGATCGGGCAGCCGTTTACCAACCAAACTGAGAAGTTTTTCATAAAGCTTTTTTATCGGCATGAACCGTTTGAAATCCACCATGCGGCTTCCCGCTGCTTCCGAAACGCAAACTTGTCCGCCACTCGGCAGCGCGGCGACGATCTGGCCCACAGTGTACGAGTCAGAGGGCGACACGAGCACCGATTGCGCTACCGGTTCTCGGCTGCGCGCTTGATACTTCTTGGTCAATGTCCCGGTAGTGTCGAGCTTGGCGATGACTTCGCCAGTCACGACACGGACGCGGACAACTTTCGAGGACTCGTTAACGCGAATAATGACGTAGCGACGCGTCGGGACAATTTCCTCGTTCCAAATCTGGAGGTTGTCCGACTTCTGGATGTATGTATCGAAATCTTGACCGACAAACCGCGGCTTCGTCTTCTTGAATGACTTTGGAACCGGGTATCCAAGAATCTCACAAATCTTCGACTTCAACACCTTGGAGCGAGTGCGCAAGGGATAATTCAGATTGAGTCCCGGCAAGCCCTCGTTCAACACCGCTTCCAATTGTGCTGCCGTCAGCAGCAAGTCCGTATTGCCTCTAAGTGGATCGTAGATGGTAAACCCCGACCGCGCGATGCTGCCTTGGTTGCCAACGAGTGACAGGTACGAGATTGCCATGTGTCACTTCTCCCTCAAAAGATCGATAGGGGTTACCTCGAAAGCGGCAGCAATTCTCTCAAGCGTGGCAATGGTGATATTGCGCTCACCTCGCTCAACCGCGCCGATATATGTGCGGTGCAATCCGCAGTGCTCTGCGCAGTCTTCTTGAGACCAGCCTTGTTTCTCTCTGAGTCGCCGGATGTTTGAAGCCAGAATACGTGTCAAATTCTGTTTAAGCATGGCAGAGCTTTATGCCCAAATGATGACTATTTATCTACAGACTAGAAGTAGCACAAAGAACAACGGCGTGGAGGGCAATCGAGCGCCAAGGTCAGGCGTGCACGAGGTTGGTCTTGATGATGACTTCGCGGATGTCACCTTCGTAGCCGACAACGTGGCCGAGCCAGTCGCGGAAGAGCGGGCTGTTGACGGCGTCGTTATAGATCCAGCCTTCGTTGCCGGTGTTGGGCGGGTCGATATAGATGCACTTGACCTGCCCGGCATAGCGCGGCAGCGGGACCTTGAGCGCTGTGAGGTTGTCGCCTTGGACGATGAGGCTTTCGGTGTCGCCTTCAGCGGGCGGACAGGACAATCATGGGCATTAGGCGCACCGTACCAAGCGTTTGGCTAGGCGGGCAAGCGTGGCGTGAGAAGGCGGAGAGTTTGGGGAGCGTGAGGGTGTGATGAAAAGTGTGCGTGAACCAGCGTGAGGAGGCGCGAAAGTTTGCCGACACGGCAAAACAGCAAAGCGAGGTGGCTTGATGGCTTCATGTGGGCTGGATGCGGTATGCACGACGAAGCCCTGGCATCCCAAGACCACCGCTTCGACCTCAACGCCTCCGCCCGCTACTACCGCGCGCGGTGAGGGGAGGGGCAAAGTGGCGTCGGCGCTGGCGGCTGGTTACTCGGCGGAGGTGGCGCGTAGCGCGTCGCATTGAATCGAGCGGCGACCATTCCACCCGGCGTCAGAACTTTTTCCGATCAGGCGACCGTCTGTCGATCATCGAGGTCACAGTGGTAAACTCTTAAGAGTCATAGCTGCCGAGGATAACTTGCTTCAGCGCATTGACGTCGCGTCGTGAGAAAGCCGATTCGGAGCCGTTGCCGTTCAATTCCCATGCGGGATGAGCCGGTTTCAACCGCCCGCCGATCACAAAGCTGAGCGCTTTCGTAGCCAGTTCCATGTGCAAGAATGGCTTGGTAATGTAGTCATTGCCTCCGCGCAGAACTGATTCGGTACGGTCTTTGAGGTCCTTGTGCATGCTCAGAAAGATAATCGGCGTGTTTCGGCACGCGGGCATGGCGCGAAATCGGGAACACAGATCGAATCCGTTCGCATCAGGCAACTCGATGTCCAGAACGATCAGGTCGAATCCGTTCCCCGTGCGCCGCTTGAGGGCCCGGACGGAACTATCCACGCAAATGGCCCTCAGATTGACACGCGACAGGACACGGCTGACGGCCTGCCGTGCGAACGCATCGTCATCCACGACCAGAATGCGCGCCCCGGCGGGGTGTTTCGCCAACTCGCCATCGGGATACGTAAACAGGGATTTCAAGGTGTCAATGGCTTGGGCAATTGTGAGCAACGCGGACGGACTCAGGCGATACGGCGCGTCACAAAGCTCCTGCAGCAGCGCTTCCAATGCCGAGGACATTTGCGCGATCCCTTGCAGCCCGACGCTGGCCGCCGTCGTCGTGAGCGGACGGACCACTCCGAGTAACTCCCGGAAACATGTCAGGTTGTCCGGATGGTAGCCTTGGCTGGCCAGTTGCTTCAGCGGTCGCCAGAGCGCTGCCAGTGTTTCCGAAGACGAATCCAGGAATGTTTTTCGCGCCACAGGATCGAACTCGGCCTTGCTCGTCGTCCGGCTTGGCAACGCCCGCATCAGGGGAGGGCCGGCCAGCGTGTTCTCGACCATTTGGATCACGAGGCTGGGTTGGGTGCCCGCCTTGGGAATCACCTGATTGGCGCCCGCCTCCCAGGCCTGCCGTACCACGCCGCCCAGATGTGCGTTGGTGAACGCCAGCACCGGCAGTTCTTGCGGGCCGAACTCCGCGCGTATCTGTTTGAGTACCTGCACGCCATCGATCTGTGGCAACACCAGATCCAGCAGCACCAGATCGACTTTCCGGTCGTGGAACATCTCCAACCCGGCTCGACCGTCGGCGGCCACGTCCACCGCAAAACCTTGCTCGCGAAGTTTCCGGGAATACACATCCGCAACGAGCGAATCGTCTTCGATGATCAGAATGTTCTTCATGGCTTTCACCTCTTCTGTTGTCCCTTGAGGCTTGCTGCCGCTTCGATGTGATCGCGGAAGAACTGCGCGATCCGCGCCAATTCGTCCTTGACCTGGGCGTACACGCGCGGAGCGTCGGCCAGTTGGCCCAGTTGCCCCATTCGCTCCAACTCGCGCAAGAGCGCGACCATTGGGTTCATGCCGCACATCGCGCTGGAGCCGGCGGCGCTGTGGGCGATGCATTTGACATCGGGCGCGGCGCCGGTGGCGATGGCGTCGCGGAGTTTGGCAAATTGCTCGGTGGTTTGTTGCAGATAGCGTTCCGACAATTCCTGCAGGCGCGTCGCGTCGTTGCCCGCCAATTCCCGGAAGATCTCCCAATCCACGGACGCAGATGAAGACGGGGTATCCGGGGGATTGGTTGGGGGGACGGACGCCTCGCCCGCCGCCGTCGTGGCCGACGCGCTCAGCCAGCGTGTGAGGACGCTTTCCAAATGAGCCACGCGCACCGGTTTGCTCAGAAAATCATCCATGCCCGCCGCCAGGCATTTATCACGATCCGTTTTCATCACATGGGCGGTCATCGCGATGATGGGCATGTGGCGCCCGCCGACTTCCAGCCGCCGGATTTCGGCGGCACAGGCGTAGCCGTCCATCTCCGGCATCTGGCAATCCATCAGCACGAGGTCATAGGGAATGATGGTAAGGGCCTTCAGCGCTTCGAGGCCGTTGGCCACCGCGTCGGCGCCAAAACCCATTTCCCGTACCTGACGCAGCACGACTTTCTGGTTGAACGCGTTGTCCTCGGCGATGAGAACGCGCATCCGCCGGCGAACGTCTTCGGAAAGTTGCGAAGCCGGAGGATTGACCGGCTTCTGGATGATTTCGAGTGAGACATCATGGAGGGGCGGCGCCGGACTTGGTTTCTCAAATCGCGCCGTGAACCAAAACGTCGAGCCTTGGTGCGGAACGCTGTCGCACCCGATTTGGCCAGCCATTAGATTGACCAGTTGTTTGCAGATCGCCAGGCCCAGGCCGGTGCCTCCGTGTTTTCGCGTGGTGGAGGCGTCCACCTGGGAGAATGGCTGAAACAAACACGCGCGGGCCTCTTCCGGAACGCCAATGCCGGTATCGGCGACCTCAAACCGGAGAACCACGTGTGCGTCGCTCTCCGACTCTTTGGTGATGCGCACGTCGATTCCACCCTGTGGTGTGAATTTGACGGCATTGCTGACCAGATTCGTCAACACTTGCCGCAACCGGCCCGGGTCCCCGCGCACCGCGACCGGCACATCGGGGGCAACCGTCGCGGACAGGCGGAGGTTCTTGACATGGGTTTGCTCCAGCAGCATCGCGACCATTTCTTCGACGACGGTGCGTGGTTCAAAATCCAGCATTTCGAAATGGAGCTTGCCGGCTTCGATCTTGGAAAAGTCGAGGATGTCATTGATGACCGTGAGCAGCGACTCGCCACTGACGCGCACGATTTCCAGGAACTCCCGTTGCTCAGCGGTCAACGGGGTGTGAAGCAGGATGTCCGTCATGCCGATGATACTGTTCATGGGGGTGCGGATTTCATGGCTCATGTTGGCCAGGAATTGCGATTTCAGGCGGGCTGACTCCAAGGCGGCATCATGCGCCCGGGTGAGCTCCATCTCCCGCTTGAGTTTGGTGATGTCCATGATCGACCCGATCATCCGGACGGCACGCCCCTCGTGATCGCGCAAGATGTATCCACGGTCAAAGACGTCGGCGTACGATCCGTCGGCACGATGAAAGCGGTATTCGCCGGACCAGAAATCTTCACCGCTCCGCACGAGCGCCTGCAAGCTGGTCACGACGCGGTTGCGGTCGTCGGGATGCACGGTTTCACCCCACCAGGTGTTCGTCGGCCCGATCTCTTCCTCGCTGTATCCGAACAGGGTCTGGACGTTGTGGTTCCACCACACGGAATCCGTATCGATGTTCCAGTCCCGGACCGCTTCGTTGGTGGCGCGCGTGAGGATGCGGAAGCGCAATTCGCTTTCCTCCAGCAATTGCTCGATGCGCTTCCTTTCAGCCAGGGCGGCGGCGATCCGGCGCTTCCGTTTTCGGACTGATATCGCGAGTCCGCCGACGAGGGCGAACAGCGCCAACGGCAACAGAATTGTCAACAAAGTACCCATCGTCAGGCGCGAGGCTGTCGAGACGGCGACGCATATTCGGCAGACGGTGACAAACGACTGGCGCGGGCCAGATTCCCTTCAATGCAGCGTAGGAGTTTCTCAGGACGGACGGGTTTGGCAAGGTACTCGTGACTGCCGATGACCACGCTGCCGTTGCGGCCGGCTTCACTGGGCGTCACGATGCAGGTCAGAAAGACAATCGGCGTCGAGGCCAGAGCGGGATCATGGGTGAACTTCTCGGCCACCTCGCTGCCTTCGACGTTGGGCATGCACACATCGAGCAGGATCAGGTCGGGTCCGAACTCCCACGCCGCCCCGAGCGCCTGGTCGGATTCGTTAAGCTCCCGGACTTCGTAACGGCCCGTTCTCTCGAGAACCAATCGGGTCATGCGTGTGGCGTGGGCGTCGTCGTCGATCACCAGAATGCGGTTCTTCCTCACGGGCACACCGTGTTGGCGGGGACCCGGTCGCCGCACGGTGTCATTTCGAGGCTTTTCTCGATGCAGGCAATCATTCGCTGCACCCTCGCCGGCTTGGCAACGAAATGAAAGGCCCCGGCGGATGTGCCGTCACCCACGGCTTCCTGTTCCGACACGAGGGACGTCAGAAACACGATGGGGGTGCTTTGAAATTCCGCATCGGCGCGAATCTGGAACGCAACCTCGCAGCCCTCCCGGCCGGGCATGCACACATCGAGCAGGATCAGATCCGGCTTGAATTCCCGGGCCGCATCCAGGACCTGGGTCGGGTCGTTGAGTTCTCGAGCCTCGTAGCGGCCGGTTCGTTCCAGGGCCCATTTCACCATGCGCGTGGCGTGGGTGTCATCGTCGACAACCAGGATTCGTCTGGTTTTCTTTTTGACCACCCGCGGGGCGTGAAGGTCGGCGTCAGTAATCAAAACCCGTCTTTTTTTCATGCGATTGTCCTTTCCGTGGGGGATTGTTTGTAGGGATCGGCCGTCCCGAGGTGTTTCTCGATGCAGGCGATTACGCGTCCGAGGCGTATGGGCTTGGCCAGAAACTGGAAGGCGCCGAGCAGCGCGCTGCCGTCCCGGGTTTCGCGCTCGGAAATGATCGACGTCAAGAACACAATGGCGATATTCCGCAGTTGCGGGTCGCTGCGCAACGTGAACGCCACGTCGCCGCCGTCGCCGTCGATCAGGCACACGTCCAGCAAGATCAAATCCGGCTGGAACTGCCGGGCCGCCGACACCGCCCGCGTGGCGCGCATCTCGGTCAGGACTTCATAATCGCCGGTCTTTTCCAGGCCGGTTTTCAGTATGCGGGCGCACGCCAGGTCGTCGTCGACGATGAGGATTCGTTTTTTGCTCATATGTTTTGGCTCTTTGCAAAAATATTCCGGTTAAAGTTTGTGAACACGCTCGGGGTCGACACCGTCACGGAAGTCGGGGGCTCGCGCGCGCGTTGGCTCGGGATTCACTCATGCCGCCGCCACCGCCCTTCCGACCGCTTCGCGCAGGTTGTCGTGGCTGAAAGGTTTGGACAAGATCAGGTTCGCCCGCCGCCGTTTGTGATCGTCCCCGAGGATGTCGGTGAAGCCGGTCACGAGGATCACGGGCATGTCCGGGTTCATTTCCTTGATGGCCTCGGTCAACTGGTCGCCGTTGATTTCGGGCATCGCGCGGTCAACCAGCACCAGATCGAACTTGCCCGCGTGGAATTTACTCAGCCCTTCGCAACCGTCGGCGGCGGTCTCCACGGTGTGCCCGTCGGAGACCATGTATTCGACCTCGATCCCGCGAATCATCGGGTCGTCTTCGACCACCAGGACATGGAGCGAATGGCCGTTCGAGGCAACAGGTGTATTTGCCTTGCGCGGGGGCGCCGGTTGGCCGGTATGGACAGGCAATCGAATGGTGAACGTCGAACCTTTGCCCAGTTTGCTGTGAATCCTGATTTTGCCACGATGTCGCTGGATGATCCCATACACGCTGGCCAGTCCCAGGCCGGTGCCGGCCTCGCCTTTCGTGGAGAAGAACGGTTCGAAACAGCGCTGGCGGACTTCATCCGTCATGCCCGTGCCGGTATCGCTGATCTCCAGAATCGCCTGTTCGGCCTGGGTGCTGGTGCGGAGGGTAATCGTGCCCCCCTGCGGCAGGGCATCGACCGCATTGAAAACGAGGTTACTAAATGCCTCGCGCAGTTCGGCCTCGTCGGCAAACACCGGCACTTTCGGCTGCAATTCCGTCTGCATCCGGATCGTGATGCCCTTCACTTGTGCTCCGCTCTTCCACTTCGGTTCGGTCAGCGAGATGGTTTGTTTGACGATGGCGCTGAGGTTGACCGCCTTGAACAACTCGGTGTCGCGACGCGGCCGGTAGAACTCGTGCAGGCGGTACACGACCCGGGCGGCATCCCGGGCGGCGGTGTTGATCATCCGCAGGTGATCGCGCACCATCCCGGTATCGTGAAGCTTGTCGGGAGAGGTCAGCAGCAGTTCGGTGAAGCCGAGCATCTTGGAGAGAGCGTTGTTGAAGTCGTGGGCCACGCCGCCGGCCATTCGGCCCAAGGCATGCAGGCGTTCCTGTTCCACGATCTGCTGTTGCGCCTGGCGCAGTTCCGTCAGGCTGTCCTCGAGGCGGCGGTTGGCGTCCCGCAAGGCCTCCTCCGCATCTTTGCGCTTGGTGATGTCCTGAAAGGTCAACACCGCCCCCGCAATCGTCTGGCCTTCATGCATTGGCACGCAGGTGTACTCCACCGGGATGGCCGAACCGTCCTTGCGCCAAAAGACTTCGTTATCCATCGAATGCGCCACACCATCGCGCAACGTGGCACAAAGCGAGCAGTCCTGTTTCGAGAACGGTGCCCGGTTTGCGCGACTGTAATGAATGGTGTCGTGCAGTGATTTGCCGATCAATTCGCCGGCCCGCCATCCGACCAGCTTCGCCCCGAGCGGGTTGATGAAATTGATCACACCCCTGGCATCCAACCCGCAGATTCCTTCCCCCGCCCCTTCCAAAATCGATTCGGTGCGGCGATGACACTGTTCCAGCTCCAGTTCCGTGCGGCGGCGCTGACGACAAGCCTCCGCCTCACGCAACTCGCGCTCGACGGTGGGCACGAGCCGCGTGAGATTGTCCTTCATGATATAGTCGTGCGCGCCCGCTTTAATGGCGCCCACGGCCAACTCCTCGCCCATGTTGCCCGACACCACAATGAACGGGATGTCAGACTTGCGCTCCTTGTGCAGTTTCAGCGCGCCCAACGAACTGAACTGTGGCATGCGGTGGTCGCAAAGGATGATGTCCCAAGATCCCTCGGCGAGCGCGGCCCGCATGGCGTCCGCGGTTTCAACGCGGCTGTAGGTGACGTCGTAGCCTCCCCGTGCCAACTCGCTCTTCAGCAGCAGGCTGTCGTCCTCGGAATCTTCGACAATCAATACATGCAGGGGTGTGCTCATCTCATTGGCTCCGCGGGCACGGCGGCGCTTCATTCAGCACCAGCCAATACAGCCCGAGTTGGCGCACGGCCTCGGTGAACTGCGCGAAGTCCACCGGTTTGCAGATGTAACTGTTCGCGCCGAGTTGGTAACTGGTGACGAGGTCCTGTTCTTCCCGGGAGGTCGTCAGGATGACCACGGGCAGCAGGCGCGTGCGGGGCTCGGCCCGCACGCGGCGCAAGACCACAAGGCCGTCGATTTTTGGCAGCTTCAGGTCGAGCAACACCATGGCCGGCAACGCATGGCCGTTGCCGTACAGAAAATCGAAGGCCTCGGCGCCGTCGTGCGCGACAATCACTTCGTTCACGATGTTGTTTTTCTTGAGGGCGCGCAACGTCAGCGCCTCGTCATCGGGATTGTCTTCCAACAGCAGGATGGCCTTGTTGTTCATGGGGTGTCTCCTTCAATTGGCGAAAGAATCGACGAACGCTGTTTCAGTTGGCTGGCGTTCACGCTCGGACAGGGGCGGCGCCGCTTTGATCGTGCACAGGGCTTCGGTAAGTTCGCGCATTTTCTTGTGTAGAGCGTCAAAACACTCATCGTGGGTCGCATCGCGCACCGGCGTGAGGGTTATGACCAGGAGCCTGAGCGCGTGGCTGAGTGTTTGCACTTCCCGGGCGTTGGCAGCGCCCGCCGCCGAACTCAGCGCCAGAAGTCGTCGCAAGGCCTGCTCGCGCGCCACGGAGAGTGTGAACTCATCCGCCGCCGCCTCCAGCTCCATCAAATCCGCCCCGAGAGACCGGAGGTGGGATTCGGCCTTGAGCTTGAAACCGGTCAGGAGTGAGAACCGAAGCTGATCGTAGGGTTTCATGGTGTTGCTCCTTCAAGACAATGTGAAATGGAACGTAGCGCCCTTGTTGACCCCGGCTTGCGCCCAGACGCGTCCGCCGTGACGGTGGATGATGCGCTGAACGGTGGCCAACCCGACGCCCGTGCCGGGGAACTCGTTCATCGCATGCAACCGCTGAAACGGCGTGAACAGTTTGTCGACATACTGCATGTCGAAACCCACGCCATCGTCGCGTACGAAAAACGACGAATGGCCATTGTCGCGGCTGAGCCCAAATTCGATGGCGGCTTGGGGCCGTTTGGCCGTGTATTTCCAGGCGTTGCCAAGAAGGTTTGCGAGCACCACGCGTAGAAGCTGCGGGTCGCCGTCCGCCGTCAGGTTTTCGGCAATCCGCAGCGCGACGTTTCGGTGCGGGTCGCGCTCGCGCAACTCGTCGGCAACATCGTTGGCGAGTCGGCTCAGATTTACGGGCTCGCGGTGCAGTTCGCTCCGCGACACGCGCGACAGGTTCAACAGGCCGTCAATGAGGTGACCCATGCGCTGGGTGCCGGTGCGGATGCGTTGCAGCAGATGCCTGCCCTCGTCACCCAGCTTGCCGCCGTAATCTTCGAGGAGGGCCTGGCTGAAGCCATCGAGCCCGCGCAGGGGTGCGCGCAGATCGTGCGATACGGAATAGCAGAAGGCCTCCAGTTCCTTGTTGGCCGCCGCCAATTCCGCGGTGCGGTCGACCACGCGCTGCTCGAGTTTCGTGTTCAGCTCGTGGACTTCCTCCTCCGCCTGTTTGCGGGCGGTGATATCGGTGCGGATGGCCACATATTGACGCGGGTCGCCCTGCTCGTTGAGGAACGGCACGATCGTGGCATCGAGCCAGTAGCAGGAGCCGTCCTTCGCGCGGTTCTTGATTTCACCATGCCAGACCCGGCCCTGGGTGATGGTGGTCCAGAGGTTGTGGAAGAACTCCTTGGGGTGATGGCCCGAGTTGATGATCCGGTGGTCTTGACCGAGCAGCTCTTCGCGGGAGTATTTGGAAATCGTACAGAACTTGTCGTTCACATAGGTGATCTTCCCTTGGGCATCGGTGGTGGCCACGATGGCGTGCTCGTCCAGCGCGGCCTTCAGATCGTGCACTTCCTTGAACGACGCCTTCAACTGCTCTTCCGCGCGCTTGCGCTCGGTGATGTTGCGGATGTTGCATTGAATCACCTTCTTGTCACCGGCTTGATAAATGTTGCTGACAAACTCCACTTCGATCCGCCGCCCATCGGCGGTTTCCAACGGCTTGTCTTCGTAGCGGACGTACCCCTTCTGCTGCAATTCCGTGAAGTTGTCCTGGTTGGCGAGGATGTCCTTGAGGAATCCCAGTTCCCAAACCTTCTTTCCGAGGAATGCCTCGCGCGAGTAACCCAACAACTCGACCAAGAACGGATTCACATCCACGACCATCCCGGTCTCGGCATTGAGGATCAAAATGCCGTCTCGCGCCGCCTCAAAAAGCCGGCGATACCGGACCTCCGAAGCGCGCAGTGCCTCCGTTGTCTCCGCCGTTTCCCGGGCAAGTCCGCTGCTTATCTTATTTTCGAGAGTCCACTTCATACATTCGTCTGTGCGTGGCTTTTAGCAGTCACCAAGCCGCAGAACGCAGAACCCTTAAAAATCAGGGAAACGCGGGAGATTGCTCGAATGACCCGTAAGGGGATTCCCTGACGGGTCAGCAATCAAGGTGCGAGGAATACCTGGCCCCGTGGTCAGTTGTGTCTACGGGAGACCGGTCGGTTTTTCGCGTTACGCCCGGACGAGACCGTCTCGCACGGCGTAGCGCACGAGATCGGCGGAGGACTTCAGCCCGAGCTTGCGCATGATGTTGCGGCGGTGGCTCTCGACGGTTTTGACGCTGATGCCGAGCGTGGCGCCGACCTGCTTATTGCCGAGCCCCTCCGCCACCAATACGACGACGTCGCGTTCGCGCTCGCTCAGTTGGGCCGTACTCGCCGTCGAAACGCCCAGGGGATGGACATGGTTTTGCAGCAAGATCTGCGAAGCTTTCGGGGTATAGAACGATTCATGCTGGGCGAGAGCGGCCACGGCGGCCACAAGATCGAGCGCCGCGTCCGACTTCATGACGATTCCGCGCGCTCCGACCTCCTTGGCGGCCTGCACGATCTCCCTGGTTTCATCAAGCGTGAGAATGAGAATCTCGGTCTGGGGATTGGCGGCCAGGATTTCCCGGGTCGCTTGCAGGCCGTCCATGTTTGGCATATGAACATCGATGACCACGACGTCGGGCTGGAGTTGTTGCGCCAAGTCGACGGCTTCGCGGCCCGTGGTGGCCTCGCCGCAAACCGTCCAACCCGCCTGCGCTTCCAGCATGGATCGCAGTCCCTGACGCACCAGATCATGATCATCCGCCACCATGATGCGCAACACTTGCGCGCTGATCGATTGTGCGACTTCGGTGGACGTATTCATACCGATCCTCCTTGTTGATGCGATAATCCACGTCAAAGATCACGAACACTATGATATTGGTGCCACCATTCTGCAATACAGTGCATTGTGGATGCCCCTACTGGTAAACCCTGAGTGACGGAAGCCCGTGGCTTACAACCCTGGGTCGTTATCAGGGCGTGATAATCTTGTGGCGGACGGCATAGTGTACCAGCTCCGCGACCGAATGGGCGCCCAGCTTGTGCATGATGTTGGACCGATGCGTTTCCACCGTCATCACGCTGATTTCCAAGGCGGCAGCCGTTTCCTTGTTGCTCTTGCCTTCGGCAAGCAATTGCAGCACTTCCCGTTCACGCGGGGTCAGCACGCCGCCGGGCGACGGCGGGGCGTCGCCGGTGGGTTTCTTGTCCCGGTAGGCACGGAGCGCGATCTGGGCGACGCGCGAGGTGAAGAACGTCTCATGTTTGCGCAGCGCCTGCATGGCCGCGGTCAACTCGCGGCCGGCGTCGGATTTCAGGACATAGCCGTGGGCGCCCGCATTGAGGATTTCTCGCACGAGTTCTTCGGATTCGTGGACGCTGAGGATCAGTATCTGCACGGTGGGGGCGACCTTCCGGATCTGGCGGGTGGCCTCCAGCCCGTTCAACTCCGGCATGGTGATGTCCAGGATGACGACATCCGGTTTGAGCTGTTGCGCCAGGGCCACGACTTGGCGGCCGGTGACGGCTTCCCCGCAGATCTCGCAGTCCGGTTGGCTCTCCAAGAGTGAGCGGACACCGGCGCGTACCACCTCGTGATCGTCGGCGATCAGGATGCGGAGCGCGCTCATGGCGCCACCTTGGTCAGGGGCAGGGTCACGGAGACAGTCGTGCCGCGCGAGCCACTGTCGATCTTCATTTGTCCGCCCAATTGTTTGACTCGTTCGCGCATGCCCGTGATGCCCACGCCCAACGGAGCTACATAACCATCACTCCGTGGGTTCGGCAATCCTTTTCCTGCGTCTCGCATCTCCAATTGGACATGGTTCTGATCCACCATCAGCCGAATCGTGGCCGTGGAACTTTGGGAGTGGCGATGGATGTTGGTGAGACCCTCCTGCACGATCCGAAACAGCGCCATTTCAATTTCCTCCGGGAGCCGCGGCGAATCCGGCGGCACCTCCAGCTTGACTCGCACTCCACTGCGCTGGGTGAAGCCGTCCGCGAACCAGCGCACCGCGGCCGCCAAGCCGCGCTCGTCCAGCAGCGGCGGATGCAGCAGGTAGGACAACGTGCGGATATCGCGCGAAGATCGGTCCAGCAGCGCCAGGCTCTCGGTAAGCGCCTTGCGCGCCCGGACGTCGAGGGTCTCCGCTGACTTGCCGATGAGGCTGAGGTTCATCGCCAACGCCGCCAGTTTTTGGCCCGTCGAGTCGTGCAATTCCCGCGCAATCCGGCGGCGTTCCTCGTCCTGCGTCTGCAAGAGGCGAACGGAGAGTTCCCGCAAGGTCTGCTCGGTCCGCTCGCGCTCGGAAATCTCATTCCGCAGCTCCGCGACCGCTCCGGCCAACTCCGCCGTCCGTTTCCGGACCCGATCTTCCAACTCGTCACGCGCCTGACGCAACGCCGCTTCCGCCTGCTTGCGCTCGGTGATGTCGCGCGAGATGGTGGAGAAGCGCACCACTTCGCCACTGGGCGACTTGTGGGCCAGCAGCACCATCATGACCGGGAGTTCCCGGCCATCGCGGTTGAGGAAAGCACATTCGCCGGTCCACACGCCCTCGCGGGCGGCCGTTGGCAGGATCACTTCGCGGAGCATCCGGTTTGTCCATTCGGGATGGACATCGGGAATCTTCAGTTGGGTCACATCCTCGTCTTCGGCCAGGCCCGTCATCTTCCGACCGGCCCGGTTGACGTAAAGGACTTGGGTGCTCTTGGCATCGGCAAAGCCCACGAAATCCGTCGTGGCTTCCAACACGGCCACCAGCTTTGCTCGCTCGGCTTCCGCGTTCTTGCGCTCGGTGATATCGCGCGCTACGATCTGAAAAGCCGGCCGTCCGTGCCACGTGAACAGGGACACGGCAACTTCCACTGGCACCAACGAACCATCGCGCCGAACAAAGTGCTTCTCGAAAGGCGGCAGCTTCTCCCCGGCCAGCAGTCGCCGCATGTTCTGCCGGGCCGTCTCGTGCCCGGCCGGAGCGATGATGTCGAAAATCTCCAAGCCGACCAATTCCTCCGGCGCGGCGGCGCCCAGCAGGCACGCGGCGGCGGCATTGGCATAGACATTCTTCCCGTTCTGCCCCGCAAACAAGGCGTCGGGCATCGTGTTCGCCAATTGCCGGAAGCGCTCTTCGCTCGCACGCAGCGCCTCTTCCGCCTGTTTGCGCTCGGTGATGTCGGTGATGGCCGTTCGATACATCGTGGTCTGGCCGGTGAGATCCAGGATCGGGACGCTGTGCAATTGCACCGGGACCGGAGCGCGGTTGTGCACCGCCAGGGTCAATTCCGTCGTCACCGGGCCGCTGCCTTGCTGGCATTGCCGTAAATGGCCGTGAAATGCGGTGAGATCGCTTTTGGCGACGGCCACGCTGAATAACGTCCCCAACAATCGCGAACGCTCCCGCCCGAGGATCGTCGCGCCGGTCAGATTGATCTCGCGGATGTGCCCCTTCTCATCGAGGGTGGTATAACCGATCGGGGCAAAGTCATAGAGGTCCGCGTAGCGGTCGCGGGAGGCCTCCAACAGTTGCTGGGTCTCCCGCAGTTCCTCGTTTTGCGCTTCCAGTTCTTCCTGGTGAACCTGGAGTTCGTGCACGACACGTTGGAACTCAGTTTCGCTCTGGCCCGTCGTTGTGGCTGCCGAGGAACTGGTCCCGGCTCGGGGCTGCGGGCCGAGCGGTTTCAGCGATCGCTTCACCGTGGAGCGCGCGGCTGGTTCATGCTTTTTCATGCCGTCGGCGCTCCGTGTCGCGTAGTGTCCTCGATGGCCAGCAGAATGGACTTTGGTTCGTTGTCTTTACCGAGGATCCGCCGGGCATTCAACAACATCCGCTTGCGTCCGATACGCGGAAACTCGTGCTCCACCGCGAAGTCGTTAAACGCGGAATTGCGGGGCAGAATCTCTTCCAATAGCTGGCGCAATTTGGGAATGTTCCACTGGCCGTCGCCCAAGTCGTAGAGGAAGCGGCCTTGTGTCTCTTCGGGGGTGACCTGAAACACCTTGTAGAACATGGCGTTCGCCCTTTTCACGCGCAAGTCGGGGTTGAGGACGACCAGCGGATTGCGCAGGGTCTCCACAATGGCATCGGCGAAGTCGCGGGCCTCCTCGATCAACGCGGCGCTGCGCCTGGCGGCGTCAATATCCATAAAGATGAGCACCGCGCCGTCGATTTTGTCGTCCACCGTCTTGTAGGGCCGAATGCGCAAGCAATACCAACGCCCCTGTCGATCCTGCACCTCGCGTTCACAGGCGGTGAGCGTGTCAATCACCTTGAGGATCAATTGACCAAGATCGGGAACGTCTACGTTTGGCTGGATATCGCCCAGCGGTCGCCCCACGTCGGCGGGGATCAGGTTCACCACGGATTGCGCGGCGGCCGTGAAACGACGGATGCGCAGGTCGCCGCCCACTATCACGATGGGGACGTGCGCGCTGCCCAGGAAATTGATGAGGTCATTGTTGACTTGGTTCAATTCGGAGTTGTGCGTTTGCAGTTCCTCGTTGAGGGTGGTCAACTCTTCATTGGTGGACTGCAACTCTTCCTGGGCCGTTTCCAATTCCTCGTTCGTGCTCTGCAATTCCTCGTTGCTGGATTGGATCTCTTCGTTCGCCGAGCGGAGTTCCTCGCGACCCGCATCGTGTTCTTCGAGCACGGTGCGGAGGTACTCCTTGGTGGCTGCCAGTTCGTGACGCAATTGCGCTGCGGGGGAATGTTCGACCCGCCGGCCCTTGCCGCGCCCGGCCCGCTTGTCCGGGATGGCTCCGGAAGCGCCGCCAGTTGCCGCCTCCTCGAAAACGACCAAGAAGAAACGTTCCTTCGACGGCATGGCCTTGAAAGGAAGGACGTCGAGAGTGACCCGCCGGGAACGATCGCCGGGCTCGATCGGCAGCCCTTCCTTGCGCACGCGTTCGTTTGTCTTGCGGGCTTTCTGGATGGCGTTGCGCAAATCCAGCCGCAAGCCTTCGCGTACCATCTGTAAGACGTCGAGACTCGCCTCGCCCGGCGACGGCGCCAGAAACGGGCTGGTGATGCCCCGGAACTGGACGATTCGCAGGTCGTCGTTGATCAACACGCCCGGCGGCGCGTAGTGGGACAACATCAAGCTGTCCGCTTCCTTGTAGAGGCTGGACACGACGGGCAACTCCGCGCCCCTCTGCACCGCCTCGTGGCCCCTCGGCCGTTGTTCGTCCGCGCGCTCGGTCGTGGCCGGCGCAACCATCGGCAGGAAGCGGCCCGGCTTCTTCGCGTAAATCTTCTCCTTCTTGTGCACGAGAACAAACAGATCGGAGAACCCTCCGATGGTTTCCGAGGAACCAAGCAGGAGAAGACCATCGGGTTTGAGGGCGTAATGGAAAATCAGCAGCAGCTGCTTCTGCAACACCGGTCCCAGATAAATCATCACGTTGCGGCAACTGATGACGTCCAGCTTTGAGAACGGCGGGTCCTTGACCGCGTTTTGCCGGGCGAACACGCACATTCCGCGAACCGCCTTCTTGATCTGATAGCTGTGGTCCGACTTCACGAAGAAGCGTCGCAACCGTTCGGCGGACACTTCCTGCTCGATGCTTTTGGGGTACACCCCAGCCCGGGCCTTCTCGATGGCCGTGCCGCTGATATCGGTCGCGAAAATCTGGACGGGAATTTCGGCGCGCTTGTCGCCGATGGATTCCAACAAGCTGATGGCAAGCGAATATGCTTCCTCGCCCGTGGAACAGCCCGGCACCCAGACGCGCAGGGGCTGATCCGGGTCGCGATTCTTCAAGAGGCGGGGAAACATCTTTTTCCTCAACGCCCGAAAAGAGTCCGGGTCGCGGAAAAAGCCGGTCACATTGATGAGCACGTCCTGGTATAAGGCCTCCACCTCGTCGGCATGCTGCTGGAGAAACTGCACGTATTGATCCATCCGATCAATCTGATGCAGGAGCATGCGCCGCTCAATGCGCCGGCGGATGGTCGCGTGCTTGTAATCGGTGAAATCCACCCCCGTGTGCGTGCGCAACAGGATGAAAACCTTGTTGAGAATGTCTGTCTCTCCGGATGTCCACTCCCTCGCTTGTGCTTCCTTGGAAAGCATCACGTACGGGTGCCGACTGAGCCGTGCCAGTTCGCGCGCAATCCCCTCGGGAGGCAGAACGCAGTCCACAAATCCACTCATCATTGCGCTGTGCGGCATCCCGTCGTATTTGGCCGACTGTTCGTCCTGGGCAAAGGTGATCCCGCCTTCCGCCTTGATCGCCTTCAGCCCCTGTGTACCATCGGAGGCAGTCCCCGACAGAATCACACCGATCGCCCTGCCCCGTCGATCTTCGGCCAGCGAGCGGAGGAAATAGTCAATCGGCAGGTGGAGCCCGTGTTCTTCGGTGCGCGGCATCAGACTGAGCGTGTCGTGCAAAATGGCCATGTCGGCGTTGGGCGGAATCACATACACATGATTCGGTTCGACCCGCATCCCGTCTCTGACTTCGGTGACCAGCATTGCCGTTGCCCGCGAAAGGATCTCCGTCAACGCGCTCGCGTGCGTGGGATCCAGATGTTGCACCAGCACAAACGCCATGCCGCTGTCGTTGGGCAAATGCTGGAGCAACTTCGTAAATGCTTCCAGCCCGCCCGCAGACGCCCCAATGCCCACCACCGGGAAAGATTCCTTGGTGGAGCCTTGCCGCCTGCGCCCTTTTTCAGGTGCTGCAGCCATGGCGCTTGATTTTCCCATGGATCGCGCCCCAGTCGCGCTTCTACCCCGCTCTCCCAACTTCACCGCGACCCCCACCCCCTTTTTTCGCAAACCACGCAAGTGTTTAACGCTCATATGATCCTGTTTGCGCGTACATGGCACCCTTGGTTGGCTGTATCTGCGAGAGAGAATGGGTTTGATATGTCGAGCCTGGCGGAAGTGATTTCGCAAACACGCAGTGGCGCGTGGGAACTGGGTTCGATTGACAAACACGAAAAAGCGCGATCAGCAATAACGCTCACTCCCTGATCTCGACAGCAACGACGCGATCTTGAAGATGTCAGCACTGGTCACACTCAACTTACCAAACGCTGACTGACAACAGTTTCCCGCGACTTACCCCACTAAGTGATTTCACTTACTATAACCTTGGCAGACAGTCAAGACGTGAAAAACAGCCGTTCGGCTTTGGGCGACCGTAACCGCTGCGCGGCCCTCCCTGTTACACCCACAACTGGCGGTCGAGCGTGCCATACTGGATGGCTTCGGAGATGTGCTGTGACTGGAAGTGCGCGGAGCGGTCGAAGTCGGCCATGGTGGATTTCATCACGGATGGACTTTCCATTCCGCAAGGCCGAACAACTCAATTCGCCAAAATGGGGTTTTTGCAGCGGTGTTGATGGAGCAAGGAATTCGTCTGTCCGAGTGCGACACGGCTCTCCTGAAGTAATGTTGTCTGATTGGTGTCGAGGCTGCAGATTTGGTGATGAATTGGCTTCGGAGAAGAATCCACTACTTCGGTCATCTGACACCCGATAGGCGAGTGGAAACGAGGCAGTCAATGACTGCGGTGGAGTCGTGTGGCGTGCTGCAATGTTTTGCTGCAATGTCGTGGCTGAATTTGAGTGGCTTCAGGCAAACGCGAGCAAACATTTAACACGCAGAAAACCCCAATGGCTATTGGTTTTGTTCACTCCAGTAGTAGTGAGCGAATACAGGCTAAAACCGTCGGTGGGAATTAGAAATCCGATGCTTTATCCTACTGAGCTACAGGCGCCGTTGTCATCCATCGGCTCTCTGTGCCGCACAAAAAAGCTGTAATCCGGCGACCGAATCTGCGACGATTTCCGACAACGCAGGTGGTGATCGAAGACTGTCACCGTGAATACAGCCAACCTTTGCCGCAAAGCGATTTGGGTTGTCAGGACTCAGAACTCTGATGCAACATCAATGTCTCTCTTGGATTAGCCAACACAAGGCGGTGTTTCGTGATAATCACAAAGAAGACGTCCCGCGCCATCACCCTAGGGCAGATGCGGCGGAGGAAACGGTCTATGAAAGATCTGATCTTTGCGACGGCCCACGAGTTGGCAGCGGCAATTTCCGAGCGTCGCGCCTCGGCGGTTGAGGTGCTGGACGCACACCTCGCGCACATTACCCGGCACAACCCGGCGCTCAACGCCATTGTCACACTGAATGAGGAGGGGGCGCGGGTGCGAGCCAAGGAAGCAGACGCCGCCGTGGCACGCGGCGAGATGTGGGGGCCGCTGCACGGTGTGCCGGTGACAATCAAGGATTCGTTTGCCACGGCCGGACTCCGGACAACGAGTGGCTACCCACCATTGGCCGATTACATCCCCGCCGCTGATGCCACGGTGGTGGCTCGTCTCCGGGCGGCCGGCGCGATCATACTCGGCAAGACCAATCTGCCTTTGCTGGTGCACGGGTTCCAGACCGACAATCCAATCTTCGGCCGATCGAACAACCCCTGGAACCTCGGACGGACACCAGGTGGTTCGACGGGTGGCGGGGCGGCGGCGCTCGCCGCGGGCTTGTCGCCGTTGGAGGTGGGGAGCGACTACGGGGGCTCGGTGCGGATTCCGGCGCACTACTGTGGCCTGTATTCGCTCAAGCCAACCGAGTGCCGCATACCTCTCACCGGTCACATTCCAGAACTACCAGGCAAGCCGCGAAGTGTCCGGCATGTGGCCACTCCGGGGCCACTCGCGCGATCGGTGCAGGATCTGACGGTAGCGCTGCAAGTGATGGCCGGTCCTGACCCTGGCCAGCCGGAAATCTCTCCCGTGCCTCTCGTTCCAGTCCCGGAACAACTGTGGCCTGCGCTGCGCGTAGCCTGGGGTGACGACTTCGGCGGTTTACCGGTGACCCGCGAGACTCAAGCGGCGCTGCATGGCCTCGTTGCTGAATTGGATCGGTGCGGATGCACCGTCGAACAACGCCTGCCCGACGGTTTCGATTTTCCGGGCATCTGGGAAACCTATGGCGAGTTGCGCCAGTGCGAAATTGGCTCGGCGCTGTCGTCGGAGCTTGAAGCGGAGTGCGCGGCCAACTTCGGGGTGAGCGCCACATCCGTGGATCCCGAAATGCGCGGGATGGCGAAGCGGCTGAACGCCACCTTGCGCCAGTACACGGAGACGCTGACGAAACGAGATGCGTACATTGCAGCCGTCGAGCAGTTCTTTCAGGCGTGGGACGTGTTCCTCTGTCCGGTCACCGTCGGCCCGGCATTCCCCCATTGTCGCCCGGGTACCCCGATCGCAGTGGATGACCGACAGGTCCCATACCGGCTGGGTGGGACAGGCTACACCAGTCCCTTCAACTTGACCGGCCATCCGGTGGTGGTGCTTCCGTTAGCCCGCTCGACCGAGGGGCTCCCCATTGGAGTTCAAGTGGTTGGTCGGCGCTGGGATGAGATGAAACTATTGGCTATCGCCGAGCAACTCGACACGATCGTCGGACCATTTCGCCGCCCGCCGGGGTATTGAGGTGAACAAGGTCTGGCTGAGAAACTCACGCAGAGAAAGGATACGATGCAAATGCCGATATTTATAGTAACCGCATTCTTAATGGGCGTAACGCTCTCTGTCTATTTGCCGATGAACAGTTCCGTATCGAAGTACCTGGGCTCCTCCATAGCCGCGTCCGCAACGTTTTTTGTAGTGGCCACGATAACCGTCCTGTTCATACTCATTTTGGGGGGCTACCATCATTTATTGGCCAGGATAAGAAACGTTCCGGTCTACCTGCACATCGCCGGGGTCATCAGCGCCTTCTTCATCATCGGAACCACGTTTCTCATTCCCAAGATCGGAGCCAGAACATTTTTCATCCTGCTGGTTTCCGGCCAGATCTTGATGGCGATCATCGTAAGCCATTTTGGAATCTTGGAGTCCCCGAAGGATCCGATCAGTTTGAAAAAAACCTTGGGGGCAATTCTGGTAATCGCCGGGGCAGTTCTGTCCGTGCGCTAAAACCAGCAGCCCGGCTTACTTCTTTGCCGGAGCTTTTGTATGGAACTTGTAAGCGTCCGCATTTCCGGCAAAACAGAAGCCCATCGTCGAACCCTTCACGTCGTCGTACGAAACCCCATTTGACTCCAGTGCTACTTTTTCCGCCGTAATCGGCAACGTCTTCATCCGCAGACCGAGCGCGTCGTCCACCGCGTTCGCGATCATGGCGGCGGCCGGTATCATGGTGTGTTCGGCGACCCCGCGCGCACCGAATGGCCCATCCGGCTGCGCAACTTCGATGATGATCGGCACAACCTCATCTGGCATATCCAACGCAGTCGGAATCTTGTAGTCCGTGAAATTGGCGTTCAATAGTTTCCCTTTCAGGTCGTACCGGATGTCTTCGTACAAGACGGTCGCGAGTCCTTGCAGCACCCCGCCGACGATTTGACTCTTCACAAGCTCCGGATTGATCGCCTTGCCGGCATCCACGGCGAGCGTCGCCTTGAGCACGCGCATCTTGCCGGTCTGTTTGTCGATCTCCAGTGTCGCAGCGGCGGCGCCGACCGTGTAGTGAACGTTCGGATGTCCGCCCTGACTCGTTTCGGGATCGCTCAACGCCGACGTGAACTCCGGCATGAACATGCCACTCCCGAGAATCGGGCCGCCGAGGAAATTTCCGCGCTTTGTTTGGATGCCGTTGATGACAAAGTCGCGTAGCGGCAACTCGAAGTCTGCACGCTCGCGGCATTTGACCCTCTCGTCTTCGAGGTAAAGCGTGTCGCGCGAAACACCCAACGCCCGCTCGACCACTTCGAAAATCTTCCCGCGCATCTCGAGCGCGGCGGCCTTCACGGCGTTGCCACAGCCCCACGTCACATGAGAGCCGACGGTTTGCCATTCGTACGGGTTGCGGTCGGTATCCGGTAACTCAACCCGGATCTTCTCAACCGGCACGGTGAGAATCTCGGCCGCGATTTGGGCCATCACGGTGAGGAGCCCCTGGCCAATTTCCATGCCGGACACGCTGATGTTCAGGCTCGCGTCCTCGTTGAATTTGATGAACGCACACGACGCGGCATTGGGCGGCATCGCCGGCGCCTTCCAGAAGCAGGCGAAACCTTTGCCGATGACTTTGTTGGGATCTTTTGAAACCTCTTTCCTCCCCCAGCCGATTTCTGCGGCCACACGGTCGATCGCCTCATGGAGACCGCTCGGATTCATTTTCGCACCGTACGCCAGCGTATCGCCTTCGCGGATGGCATTCTTTTTTCGGAACTCGACCGGGTCCAAGCCAAGCTGTTGCGCCACCCGGGTCATGTGGGATTCCAATCCAAAATGGAACTCCGAGTATCCGAAGCCGCGATACGGACCGCTGGGCGGCAAGTTTGTGTAAACGCAGACCGAATCAATTTTGACGTTCGGGATCCGGTACGGCCCCGTGGCGGAAAGCCCGACCGCATTGACGACGTTCGCGCCGTATTCGACATAGCCACCCGCATCCCAATGCAACGTGTGCTCAATTGCCGTGATGGTGCCGTCTTTCTTCACGCCCAGCTTGATCCGCGCAATGACGCCTTGCCGCTGATACGTGTTGTAAAACTCCTGCGCCCGCGACCAGCGGACCTTCACCGGGTGGCCTTTCACCATGACCGCCAACGCGGCGCCGATCATTTCCATCGACACTCCGGCTTTGCCACCGAAACCGCCGCCCACATAGGGCGTCACGACCCGGATATCCTTGTGAGACAGCCCCAGTGGGGCGAGGGCCTGCGCAATGACGTTTCGTTGCGTATACGGCGACTGTGACGCCGACCAGAGTGTCAGACGCCCGGACAAATCGTAAAGGCCC